>Ga0157364_1008975_pt1 | contig 10367 bp, 2 predicted proteins | sample AttsexASBM2_FD_111476 | JGI IMG/M metagenome (GOLD analysis project Ga0157364, IMG submission 111476) | Fungus gardens microbial communities from leaf cutter ant in Ribeirão Preto, State of São Paulo, Brazil - Atta sexdens ASBM2 | ecosystem: Host-associated > Fungi > Mycelium > Unclassified ... | reverse complement strand
GGTTGGGCGGGATCAACTCAAGATTTCTTGCGTTTAGGATTCTGAAAATAGATCCACTTTTCATCGCCTGTCACAATCCGATGTAGGAACGACTTTCTTTTTTGTCTGGCAAGCAGAATTTGACATGTGTTTTGGCGTCACTTCATCTACCTATCGTTCAGTTCATGCGGCACCCATTCCGATCTTTCCGATCCGATCTTTTGAACCTTCCCCATGGCATGTAGCCGCATGGAAATGGCTGCTTGAGAAACCCAATTGCTCGGCAAGCATTTTTTGCGATTGGGTATCGTCCTCGTCCAAAAGAGCCTGCAATTGACAGTCCTCAACCTTCCTAGGCCGATTTTCACGCTTCTTGTCTTGTCACTCAGGTCAAAATTGTCGTCATTGAACCGGCGAAATCAATCTCTCACGTTGTTTCCGATAAAGCATTGTCGCCATAGGCCTCCACAAGCATTCGATACGATTCGGCAGCCGATTTCTTCAAATTGAAACAGAAAAGCAAAGCTTCCCGCATATGCTTTTTTTTTAGCAAAAAACTAGACATGATTACGAAAGAAAAAATGTATGTTATATGAAATTGCTGATGATGTGCACTGGTTAATGTTGACAAACACATGATGTCAAACACATAAAAAAAAGTGTGTTGTGTGCCCAGGATAGCTTTGTACGCTCACTAATGCCACCTATGAGCAAACAACGGGTTTAAGCTTATACCCTATAATTCTTTGAATGTCACAACGGTCCTAAAGCACTGACATGATAATAACAACTTTAACTCTGATTATTGCTTATAATATTAATTGTAAAAAACTTAACTGCGGTTTCTGTACTAGACTCTCTTAATATGAAAGTAATTTATATAACTTAACTTTGACTAAATTAAAAAAGTTGAATATAATTTCTCTATAATCATTATACAATTGAACTGTCATTAATTCTATAATGCATTATCTTTATGATATTATATCTTGATAAAATTGCCTTATTATTTTAATAGAAACTTATCTTTTTACAATGGAATATTTGATACTCAAAATTCTTTCAAGATTTTAATTCTATGGACGACTACAGTGAGACTTAAATATAATTAATAAGCGATCATAATTTGTACAAATAATGTCTGAATAATTTTATTTCTGTAAACCGAGCGAACTTTATATATTGAAACATTGAGAATGACCCAATCGAAGTTGAAATGTCTCTGTTGTATATTGTATATTTTATATTTCTTATATATTTTTTTATTTTTGTTTATTATTTACGTTCAATCATTTGTCAAATTTTTGTTCAATCTATATATTTTTTATAAGTACTAATGATATAATTTTTTGGCTCGTAGCTCTCTTTTGTTATACTAAATTTAATTTATACTGAATTTAAATCATATTTCTTATAAATATGATTGTTATGAATATGAAGATGATTATCTCTATTTTTTTTATATACTCTATGTCGTAATAATTTATATTACAGATTTCAGATGATCTCATGAGACAATAATGCTCTTATTTGAAGAGTATAGACAATGAGAATTTTCCATATCTTCAGATAAAATCAGTTATAAGAAAGCATAGAATGAAATTGCAGCAACCATGCACACCAAGAGATATAATATCTCTGGTAGACAATGAACAAAGAGAATAAATACAATGAAACGTACATATAAGACAATTAAAGATATCATAATGCAAAATCCAATAATAACACACGCACATGGAAATATTATAAGATAAGTACTACTTTAATTGACATAACATAATGTAACTTTTTCCCTCTTACATTCTCACAATTAGTATTATACAATATTAATTGCTTAGATTATGGAAAACCTTCTTAGAGAGAAACCTTATATAGCACCATTGGCAATTATTTCGTCAACTGGATGTATATAATATTAAAAGAAAGATCAATATCTCCAAGCAATAGCAGTTGCAATTCTACTTGTTCACCCAATATAATTTCTCGTAAATAATTGTTAGTCATTACTAGTTGAATTAGACACTGAGATATAAAAAATATTTCTACTTTTAGGTAAATGTAAAGCTACAGATAACTATGCTATCGAAATATTAGAAGAAACACGAAAAGCTGAAGAAAGTAAAGAGAAGAGACGTAAAGAAAAGATGGAAAACTAAATGGCACTCGTCTGGAAATTTTGACACATCTCCAAGGTAGGATTGTACTTCAGACAGATGAAATATTCGTTGATCATATACAGATCCTACACGTCCAATAAAATAATGAGTAAATTGACATGTATGATCACATATAGCCTGCAAAAGAAGATAATACAGATTAAATGAAATTGCACAGACAGCATTAACATTAGAATGCCTGATAAAAGTATTTCAATTTCTTTAGTCTTCTTCTATATTATAGTATATTTCTATTTTTCGCTGTTAAGAAAAACAATGTTTTGTAAAACTATGAAACAAGAAGACTGTAAGAAATTTAAATGATTTCATCAAATATTCTAATGTTAGAATATAAAGGTATATTATCTGAAACTGAATTGAGTGGTGACCTTTGCGGTTAATATATGCTTCTAGATTATGTTTGGGAGCTGGAATATTAATGAGTGCCATCAATAGGACCGATGATTTTTGGGAATCCACTGGCAACTTCAAATCCTGCCTACACTTGCTGAACTCATTCATTTTTAGACTCATTCATTTTATTACAATTGGCACCAGTCCATTAATTGCACTTATAACACGTCTTGTAATATATAATGCGGTATTTCTATCAACATTAAATCGATCAAAAATCGATCTGAGCATTAAGAAATGAGAATATGTAAACATTTTTTAGTTAATGACATAAATCAAATGATACACTTTTTATTATAGTATATATATATATATTACTAGTTAGATATTTTCTATTCACATCAAGTGAACTATTTTTTAACCATAATAATTTTAACACAAATATTTTTAGAAAGATATTATTTATATAAATATACCTAAAATGAGTCTTAAAGTCTTGTTGATCTCAAAGTTGGCACTATTATTTAATGTAATTATGTACTCTGGATATTTTTCTTCTTTTATTAAACAATCAATATTATCCAATACTTCATCGCTATATATAATCGCTATCAGTTGATGACACATCTTCCAAATATTCTCGTATCTCTAATGCTAATATTATTATTAAATCTCTTCTTGTCTGCAACTTCATTACAAATTGAAGCATAAAATCAGCATCAAAATTCTTGATTTTTTTTGTTTTGCTTTTTGCTTTTGCTATTTAGTGCTACAAGTTATTCATAGAGCTGTAGTCAACAAAATCATGACGATGACAATTTCATATGAGATCCAGGATTATTATAATCCAGCTTCTAATATTTTTATCCTTGAAAAGTTAAAGATGATATTTACACAAGCATACAATACATACATACAATCTTCTAAGTTGATGAGTCATCTTCTCTCGCGGCTATGAGGATCGGGGATTCCCTGCACTAATTTCGTGCAACGTAGATACTTCGTTACAGTAATTCTCAATTGTCCCAGATCGATGATTATAATCTTAATTGGCCGTATCAGCGTTTATAGGAAATTTCCGAGGTTAGTTTCCAATCTTATTGGCAATTTTGTTTAACTAGAAGCGAAAATCAAAATAAATAAAATTGAATTGATACATATAACGGAACAGTCGTCTTTAAACGAATCGATATCTATCGGGCGATTATGCTTTATATTTCACAAATACAGCCGAATTGGTTCATGTCCGTATGCTACGCATTTTTGACAGTAAAAGAGAAACGGTGTCACATCCGAGTTTGAATTACGTCATTGACAGAATCATCAAAAAGATTTTTAATATAAATAATTATAACTGAGTTATTTTGATGTTTAAGTACAACATATAGTGATCATGGAAGTTTTCCATTATTAAATGTTATTAACAGGTACTTGCTAACGCTATCGCGCTATTGACTCCACGAACAGCGTTGATAGTATTTGCGTCCATAGCGCGAATAGTGTCTCCCTTAGAGTCTGGACGATCTTGTGAAAGTTTTCATTAGTTAACTACAATGACGGAACCAATCATCAATGCTATTATATCCCCACTTTGAGTACAATGAATGCGCGATAAGATTTGAGGTACATGGTAATTGTGAGAATAAAATTTATGTTCACGATAAAAAGTTTTTTATGTCTAAATACATATATATATAAACAAATAAATATATATATATATATATATATGTGTATATATATATATAAACTTATAAATATGTATAATCATGCACAAATATTAAGTGTGGGAAAAAGTTCATGGCGTTTTTGCTATCTAACAGGAAAAACGCCACGAACTTTTTTTTCCCACACCTAATATGTATATATGTATAAACATACATATATATAATTATATAAAAAATATGTCTTCTTCCTTCTTTCTTTTGTAAAATTAGTTAATATTAAAAAATAATAACAATACAAGATATAATGAGCGTATAGAGTTCATTTCTAAATTATTGAAACAAACGTTTCTGTTTTTAACTTCAGGAGAAATTACACTACTTCTTGAAGCATTTGATTTGTATCTGTTTTAGAACATTTCTTTGTCATGAAAAAATGAGGGATCAGAACATCGTCATCCTATTCGTAATTAGCGTTTTCCAATAAGTGTAAATATTGAAATACACATAAAATCTTTAAACTATTTTTAAATTGTAGCATGTTAGGAATTGAAAATTTCTTTCTTATATTAGAAAGTTTTCCAATAGTCCTGAGTAAATCGCTCTTAATACAAATACGATCCTCGATCATTAACTAAGGTATTTCATCAGTTCTATAAGATTGCATTGTTAACATGATATCAGTTTGTATAGGTTTAAATTGTTTGTCTTTATCAATTTAGATATTACGAAATAAATCAATAACAGATTCTAGAAATTGAATGTTTTCGTTAAATATATTTTCATTATTGACTGTTTTTCCTAATGCCACTTTTGCAGTTCGCGAAATAAGTAATGTAAACTATTTCGAGATTATCTCAATAAATAAAGTCGTTGTTTGTAGTCATCTTTATTTTGTTCCTGTCCTAAAAATTTAATGAACTACTAACATTTCTGTTTAACATATTAATTGCTAGGCTCATCTTCATTTTATTAAAATTTGTCGGTATGATAACATCATTATTTAACTTTAATACTAGCTTAAATAAGAAATTTTCTTGTACTTCAACTCTTGTAAATGAGTAACTTGAACAATTTTTGAAGACAAATTATTAATTTCGAAATTGCTCTATGCGATAACGAGATAATTTTGTTATTCGTTAAACTTGTTCTTAGATTCTTCAAAAGATGTGGAATACCAGCAAAAAAGTATAATTTTCACTTATTATCGATGAGATAGAATTATATATTTTTGCATATTTGCCAGTATAAGTAGAAAAGGCTCTCCATATTTTTCGATTCATCCCTCCCATATCTGACTAACACTATGTACATATAGATCTATCGACTCAGCTTTTTAAATAACTTTTTCAATTATAGATTTTAAGCATGCATCGTCAAATCCATCAGAAGTGTAATAATAGGCAATGACCTGTATCTACTGAGTAGATAAATCTCCAAGCATAAAAACTAATCCATGAGTAGTAAAGGGATTTTCTCCTAATTCAGAATAACAAGTATAGTAATAATAGTAATAATAACAGTAATAAGTTAAATAGAGTTCGAAGATGTACCACGTTTGTGAATAGTAGCCAATAAAATTTTCTGATGAATCGTGCTGTTCACCACGTTTTGTGCAAGATTCATTTCATCCAACGCTAGCAAGCAATCTTTCTCTCTATCATGCTGAAACAATGATACTTTATCTCTCAAAGCTGTGAAGATGTCACATATTCCTGATTAAAAATTAATTGTCTCAATTTTTTTCCAGAATGTACATGTTGACAACAAAGTAATATTTTGTTGTATCAACTCTTTAACCGTTCTCAGAGCAAGAAAATTTTATTCTAAGTGCTTTTCTTATTATTTCTTCAGACCATTTATATACTTTTCTTCTTCAAAAGTCTATTTACAGCCATTGAATTTAGTCATTGTTAAAAACTTTATTTAATATTTCCCCTGATTTTAATAAACTGAATATTCTATGGAATATGCTCCATGTATATATGCATTTGTGTTGTAGCTTCTTTTGATGTATCCGAGAGAAGTGTGACAGATATGAAGTTCTTCAGAGTGATTTACCTATTAGAAAATATATAATCATTTTGTATATTCTATATTTCATATAATATAATTTAAAGTGAATGAACATACTATATGAGAGTTTTCTTCTTTTTTTTTTCTTGACGAACAATTGAAAAAAATTGTTAGCATAGCAGTTACACACAGTTGTGTTTTAATTTTCTTGTCTCATCAACTCGAGTTTCTCTCACATGTTTTCAGCAAAATAGATCTAAAAAATATTATATATAAATATTTGTCATTTCATTTAATAATTACTACATAACTTACTTCATGTAAATTTCGAGACAGTAACCAATTTTTGGACTTTATTTGTGACACTCATAAGACCCTCCGTTCTCCGATACGTAGAAAAGGTCATAGCGAAGTCTTTTATTTTTTGCATCCGGCACACAACAGTCATTTTTTTTTGAGAAAAAAATAATAATCGCAATGATTTATAAAAAAGTTAGAATATTCCACATAATATATATATATATATATTTTATTTATATCTTTAACTCAATATCTTTAATAAGATCATAATGTATAGACTTACCTGTTTATAATGGAAATGGGAGTTAAGAATAATATTTATGGCATCGTCTCTCACATTTTTTCTTGATTCTTTCGCCAATAACATTATTTTCCAGCCACTAAGGAAACACAGACTTAGTGCAGTGATACTGCGCAGAATCATAGATGCCATTTTAGTTCAAAATCAAAGATCCAGATTCTTATATAGGGACTCTAACATCATTCTCGCAATTTTTGGGCATATTAATTTTCGCATTTTCTTTGAAACTAGTTTTTTGGAATTAGTGAGAAAGATAACTCAAAAATTATTCGATCGATCGAGTTGTCCCTATGTATACATATTGTTTAATGTCATAATTTGTCGAATCTATAAATTTAGTAAAATAATTAATTAAAACAATTTGTTATTACATAAATAAATTGAAATTTTTTTGGTCAAAATCGTACTTATGTCTTTAAAGTGCCGCCATTAATTTTATTTTTTAGATTCATCGACAAGATATCATATAAAATAAGAAACCATTTATTTTTTGTTTCGTACAAATACAAAAAGCGTTAGATTTCCTACCAATTCACGATTGCGGCGACGAGATTGCGTCAACATTTATTTATAAAAGTGACAAAGTGAGTACAAAATGAACTACATTGAAATAAAAAAAAATTTTTTTTAGTCTTTAATATATAGTAAAACATCAACAATTTTTAAAACGATCCATTGTCCTTTAAAAAAAAAATTCCTAAAAATCTTCTTTTTACACGACTTCCTTAATTACTAAAAATTAACGAATATTAATTTTCAATTTTTTTTTACTCAAATACTGTCAACTTTATAGAAATATATATCTATAAATATATCCATTAAAAGAAAATGCATCATTCTTTACTAAAAAATTAATTAAAAATTCTAAAAAAATTCTTGGAATTTAATGCAAAGAAAATAAACAATTTTTATTTCTTATTGTTTTTCTGTAAAGTTAATAGTATTTGAGTAAAAAATTGAAAAATTGAAGAATACCAATATTCGGCAATAATTATTAATTAATATCTTGTTAACTATTGTGAAAACTGTAAAATGGTAGAAGACTTTTCGACTCAGTTTAGTCCACTTTAGAATCCTTAGAAAAACAGAATCTGGCCATCGGCCCATGTTTTCGATTGGCTCATGTTAACTTACCCTCATTATAGCAGCACGAATGTAAGGAAATAGCACGCTTATTGAAAAACTTATAGACATGAAATAACGTAAAACATTCTTTATTGATGTATTTCATATTATAAGCATAAAAAAATGTTATAATTGTAAAGAAATAATATAGTTATAAAGAAATATATATACAATTTGTTTAATAAAAATATAAAATTTCAAATAAAACATTGTTTCAAACAACGAAACAACGGCCAATATCAAATATGTTCCATGCATACCTTCATAATGGAAGTGCGCCGGTGAATAATAAAAACGAAATGTGAAATCAAAATAAAAAGCCCAGTAGGCGTAAAAATTGGGGATGACGCAATATCCAAGCCGAGACAAACACGTCCGTCTGGCTTATGGCCGCAGCACAGACTCTTGTGTACGCATAATGCATAGTGCATAAAGGAATCAATTGAAATTCTTTTCTATGGAATTGGAGGAAAAGAAAGATTCTGATTAGTTTATTATTCTGATTCACTTATGCGTTATGCGTTATGCAAAAGTCTGTGCGGCCTTTACTCTCGTCACAGAACTAAGTACGAAAGTGTATAAAAATATAAGCACTAAGAACATATCCTACCAGTCTGACATTTTGAGGGCATGGCCAAACTGTTTTTCTAGGAACTCTAATCCACTCTATCTACACATAAGCGTTTTATCAAAACCCACCAGATACCCTGCGTGTGTGCGTGCGTGTGTACACATAATAAAAGGTATGATAACTTAGATTGTTGATTTGAAGTACAAGATAAAAATTCGTATTTTAGATAATTATTTATATTTTAGATAATTATAAGATCTTATTTATATGACTAAATAGCATCATTATTGGAAAAATTAATATTAATTTCTTCAAGATCTTGATAACAACCATTCTTTTTTTTTATAAGGTCTCCCCAGAGGACATTAGATTTGCACATAGGACAAATACCCTCAATTGGTAAGATCATATCATCTTTACAAAATTCTTTTGCTAAACAGATTAAATGAACATTCAAAAAGCACTTTGGTTTTATACAAGTGACAGAATCTTTCTCTATTATATTCGAGTCGCAAAGAGAACAAAATATTAATGATTTTTTTATTGGCAATTGTGATAGAATATTATCTTCATTTGTTTTTTGTGTTTGTTTAACTTTACAACTAGTGACTTTGCTATAGCATATGGGCATGTGTAATGGTGGAGATATGTATTCGTAATAATTTTTTGAAAATTGATAGTCCAACCATCGTATAGTTAAAGGTAGACGATACCAAGGCCCAATTTTTAACATTTCAGAGAGTACTATCAATTGAAAATCAAGTATCTTCTGCGATGACTTCTTCCTAGGAACGTGTTTTAATCGCCTACTTACATCTGGATGTTGCCAAGCCCATTCGAACTAAAACAATGAAAGTAATGTTTATGATATAAAAAAAATTAATTTCTTTAAAAAATTACACAATGTTTTTCTTAAAAAAATATAAATTTGCTCAAAACTTACTCTAAGTGCAGAAGTACTGTTGGGAAATCCATGAACAATCAAGATCATGTTCCTGAATATGATAATTTTATAAGAAATTAGAATATACATATAAAATATCTATTTCATTGGTTTGTTTTACATCATTTATATAATTACATACAGGTGTCTACAATGCCAAAACTGCTACAGTAATTTTCATCATATGAAAACAAGTTGAAAATGTCTAATAAACATATATCTGATTCCAAACGGTTTCAGAGTTACGGGATATTGAAGTAAGAAAACATGAATTATAGTAAATGTTGTTTAATGTTCATTATTCTGTTGTTCTAAATTCTAAATCTTTTTCTAATCTTTCATTTGTCCTCAAAATGTAAACAATATTTATGACAATTTCAATATCCTATAACTTCAAAACTATTTGGAATCGGATATATATTTATTAGATATTTTCTTATTTTCATGCTGAAGCCACTGTAGCAATTGGATACTGTACGCAGAGACTCCATGTATGTATAATATACAGGGCATCCTAGAAATATGTGGTCAAACTTTAATATTGTATTCTATCTATAAGGATTGAAAAATGTCATATAAATGCAGGTCCGGAAATTCTTTCTTTTTGAGATATACACTTTTTGTTTATCTCAAAAGTTACATGAACAGATATTACATGTAATAAATTAGTTTTATCTAAATATTGTATGATTAAGATTAATAGTGTTACCAAAATGATTTAGTCAAATATTAAGAAAGCAGATATATTCATTTCACGTATGGCTAACGGAAACTTCAGAGCAGCTGTATCCTGAAACACAAGATATCATTTTCAGCAATTTCTTTAAATAAATTATAAACCTTTAAACCTTTAAAATATTCTCTCGTAAACAAAAACTGTTTAAATTTTAAAAAGGAAAAATTTCTGATATATTTATATGACATTTTTCATCCTTAAAAACAGTAGAATATGATACCACTT
>Ga0157364_1008974_pt1 | contig 10368 bp, 3 predicted proteins | sample AttsexASBM2_FD_111476 | JGI IMG/M metagenome (GOLD analysis project Ga0157364, IMG submission 111476) | Fungus gardens microbial communities from leaf cutter ant in Ribeirão Preto, State of São Paulo, Brazil - Atta sexdens ASBM2 | ecosystem: Host-associated > Fungi > Mycelium > Unclassified ... | reverse complement strand
TGCTAAATTTGAAATGTTTAAAAAGTACTTTTAATTTTAAGTCATTTTTAAATAGCACAATCTCAATATTCTGCTATTTAATTCAAATTTTAAGGAAGATGGAATTTTAATACTTCCTAAATGTAATATGTACTTAAAGTTTACAAATTTCAATCTGATGACTTTAAATATGATTAATATTAATTTTTAAAATTATACTTTATATTTTTGTAGATATAATTAGATAAAACAAATATATATGTATATATATAAACATAATGAAACTCTCGAAAGTAAAACAACACGTTCGCCATTATATAATATCACGATAATTAAATGTATCATATGCATAATGTGGAATATTTTATAAATTTTCCGATATCGAATTGTATTATATGTTTACATCAGCGATTATCACTAATTAAATCCGTTTTTAAACATAATCACTCTTTATGCGTTTTTTCTCATTATATGAGTAATACAATTTTGTGAGCAAATATAATACAAGGATGCATACAGCTACGTTTCTAAGTTAGTATCATCTATCCCGCTAACGGATGCTGTGTTTTAACAATTAATTATTCCTCTCCTAGTCCAACATCAAAATTCGGTTGAACCATGGCCAGAACGCAATTATTCAGGTGCGCGCGGTATAACCACTGTATCGCCAAACTGTACTGTAATGTGTCCAAAAGTGCAGTTGCAGTTCACAGCTAGTTCGGAGTTGGGGTCGATAACATTGAGATATGGATATGCTATTCGGTAAAATTTCTTCAATTTCTGCGTGAAAAGTTACCTTGCTAAACTTTTTTATTTCGTATTGAGTTGCTCAGAAGTTGTCATTTTGTTCTTACTCTACATTTTAGTAAACCGAATAGGATGTAGGTTTGTAGCGATAGTAAAATGATATTTTACATATCATTTTTTACGATAGTTCTTTAAAAATATAATTTTAGATGTTACAAAAAATTATTTGTAATTCAAACTACAATTGTACTTATAATTAGTACAAATAATTAAATTGCGTATTTATTCATTGAATTATTTGCTATGGAAGATTAACAATTATTAAACTTCAATATAAATAACGGATCGATGAGCGCAGCTATGACGTCATTCCATTATAATGAAAATAACCATACGATATAAGAACACGTCTACTTCCTTGAATCCGTCTCGATCGATGCTAATTACCCTCTTAATTACTAATTATGACTAGACTAAAAAGTACAAGTCAGTCGATTGGGGTGGATATTCACGGAAAGGCGAGACGTCAAACCGTCTGTAGATTCCAGAGGGTTTCCTCAATAAAGGATAAAGGTCGGATTTAATTTCTGCGCTAATTTAAATTTTCATTGCCTTCCAAGCATACGCCGAGTGCCGACGCTCAGAGGATCGTCAGATCGTAAACCACTACTCCATACTAAGCCGGCCGTATAAACTGATACTGATAAATATGGATGTCGCGCGTTCTGATATGGAAAAATAGTCGATTACGTAGCATGATTTACTGATTATCCACTGTCGAAGTGATGCCCGATTTATTGTATGTTAATAAGATAAATAAATTGAAAAGTTCTTATATTAAAAAAAAAATAAGATAAAGTTATTAATAAATGTTTCTATTTGTATGTTATTTTATCTTCATTTTTATTCACAGCTGTTTATATACATGACATTTTATTTTGCATTATTTTCACAATTGTTTTGTAAAAAGAACGATAATTGAAATAATAACTTTAAAAATTCTTATGACACAAAGCAACATATAAAAATTCTTTTGAAACATTTTTCCGTCATAATTGCACCCAATTTAATTGTTATTTGAAAGTTCCTTAATATATTACAACTATATTCTTTTCCATTGTAATCTTATCTATTAAAGTGTGATTCGTGAAAAATAATGTTAAAACAAATTAATAAATTAATCTGATAATTAGAAAATAAAGATAAAGAAAATATAAGCTATATGTTTTGAATCGTGTCTTTATTAGTATAATAATTAATTCGTATTTTTTTAATTAGAGAAGGTACAATATAATTGTATAAATATAGCATTGTTTCAATGTTATTAATGAATTTATCAGTTTCTAAAATAGCAGTTTTTAATAAAAACTCGTGTATCTAAATATTATTTATTAATACGCAAATGCATCGCGATGCATCACATCGAAAAAAATTCCATCTCATCTCGCGTTATTTGGACGTTATTATATAATACATTTGAAAATGCAACCTAATTTTATTGTAAATGAAAGATAATCAGTGAAGATAAACGTATTAGAAAAATCCGATAATATAAAGAAAAAAAATATTGTTGACTATGTAAGTGTTGCTTTAATTATACGTATTATACTATATTTATATATATATATATATATTATACTTTGTCCGTATTATTATTATTGTCCGTATTATATTATTTTAAAATGGGGTAACGCGCACTCGTAACAAATATTTATTGCTTTGAAAATATATGTTGAGAAGAACTTAAAATGATAGCTGAAGTTATAAGATGACATTTCATAACATTACTACGTAAAGAGGAAATAAACTTTTATGTTCGCGCACATGGGCGTTAAGGGTTAACACATTTTAGAAGCTATGAATATATTATTTCGAATTATATTATCGAACCATTATTCGTACTTCATCTATTTACATAAACTGTTTCTTTTCTAAAAACGTCTATTTCTATTATTTTTAATTCTTTTACTTTCTCTTAAAAAATTCAGTATTTGAATCCTGCAGAGAATAGAGAAGCAATATATTATAAGTGTTCTAAGCTCTCGTTAAAAACTTTTTAATGTTTGTTAAATTTTTAATGGTAATTTTATTTTACAATTCCTTAAATAATTTTCTGAGATTACAGATTCAAGCAGTTCTTAATGAAATGTAAAATTTTTTAATCAATTATGACATACTTGATATTATCATAAAATTAAATGTTATAAAAGTATAAAGTTTTTCTAATTTAAAAAATGAAATTATCTTTTAATTCCTTTAATATCCTTTAGATAGAGATCCGTTATTATTGCATCTCTAATTAAGGATTTGTGAAGTTGCCATGCATCGATAGGTGATCGATATTAGTCGACGCACAGAGATGCTTTCCAGCAAACCGACGATTCATCATTCGAGATGAGCGTCAGATTATCCGTGTAATTGGACGAAATATCGCGCTGGTGAATATGGTTCGCGTTCGAGCCGTACGACCATGTTACTAACTGATGTGTTGGCCTCTGGGGCACGAGGGATGGGCTAACGCCATTACTTCCCGCCTGATAGCCTCCAGACACCCACCAACCCTCCGAGAAAGTATAGATGGTTGCCGGCTTTTCTTGCTTCTTCTTGAGCCGAAGGTATACCCCATCCGCGCGCAGTCTACCCTTTCGCCCACCTCGGGGCGAGTAACCGAAAAAGAATGGCTGAGAGAGATGAGAAAGCAAATCGAATTTAGCAAAACTATCGCGCGTCGAGGTGCTGCCGTCGTTGAACGTGATGGTAGTAGTGGTGCGAGGCACCTGCAGGTACAAGGGAGATTTACCTCCGGCGGACAGGTACCGGAACTGATCGTGCGGAAGGGCGATGGCGAGAACACGAGGGAAAAGATAAAAGAAAGAGACGCGGGTGGGAAATTAGAGCACAGACGAGTGCGGGGGTAGTCATGAGGAACAAAATAAACGACGAAGACGACGGAAACGAATCGTCGCGCCGCTCGTGCCTTTAATACGATCGTTCATAAGAGCGATAACGTGCCGCAATTCAGTGACGTTCTACGGATGTCGTGGCCGGGGCTGAGGGGTGAATTGGAATCGGATGCAATGGCCGAGTCGGAGGAATAAGGGGGCTATATTCCGACAAGCCCGATACTAGAGGTTTCACTTGCGCGCACGAAAATTCACCGTGCCTCCATAGTTATGGAAACGCGTATACGTCGACACTCGTCGATGCCGTATCGCGCGCTTCGTGCTCGGGAAACGCGATTGGCTTCTTCCATCTTTTCGAGATGTACCGCCTGGTCACTATCCGTCGTCCATCGTGTGTCCGTGTGCGCTACTCCATTCCCATCAGCGCTAATCGGGTGGACAGACCCAGTCTTTTCTCTCTCTATCTTTCTCGAAACGAGAACGACTCTAAACTCATTCGGACGCGTATGTGTAACAGATCGTGTACATACCGCGCGAACCATCCACTCGACTGTACACATCTACACGATTATCGTGGATCAATGTAGCTGCGCGCCTGAGATTATGTGTGTACTCACGAATCCTTGCACATATGTACTGTTCACCGACCGTTAAATGTACATACATGTGAAGTCATAGACGTGCGACGCGTACGCGCCTCCTCCTCGCTCACCTGTTTATATCTACCGCAAGAACCGAAGGTAGATAGCGAGAAAGCGAGAGATACATATACCACGAGTATTTCCGTCACCGATACTCTCACGAGTCCTGGCAAGATCTCCCCGTTAATGCGACCACGGCTTGTCGACGCGAGGCCGACATAACGCGATGCGACTGGAAAATCGAAACCGACAACGAGCTGAGTTTCCCGCTGCGCCGGTGTACCGGGGAGACGAACGTACAGGAGAATAGGAGCCGATGTGCATCGGGTATAAAGCACGGCGCAAAGTCGGCTATACCTCGCACTCATTTTACGCTTACACACCCAACGCTCGCCCAGTTCTGCGCTAGGGAGAACACACGTACACATAACCAGCTCGAACCGGTATCGAACGCCCTGATGTCTGTGGTGCGCCAATGCTTGCGGTGAAGAGGCACGTTACGTTTTCTCGTTACCGTTTGAGGTTCCTTTGTGCCTTCCAAACCGCTGGTAAAGTCAGCGTTCAGCACGGAGTCAATATTATCTGAGAAATTTCTCGCTGGAAACTGGAATATAATAGTCCCGTCTTTCATCCGCTTTACGCAATGCTGCATTGCAAACGTAATTTGTCTTTCAAACCTCGTGACGTCAAGCGTCCATGACAATCGATCGTTGATGCTCCCTGAATCCGTACTATAGTAACGAGCGATTTTATTTCATTTCATTTCTCATTGTCCACATTTGTCGCAAGTATTTACACAATTTGTTTGGAATCTGTGGACATTTTTATGTTTTTTCATGCATAAAGCTTATACAAATAGCTACTGGAAAATGTGATCAAATGTTTTTAATTCTTACACATACCATTTATTTAACATACCATTTGTGTGTGCATGCATGTGTATTTATATATGTATACGTATGATTGTTAGCTATTCAAGTATTCCGTATTTGTGTATTGAAAATTTCAGGTTATTTAAATGGAATGGGCTTTTCTTTTTCCTTTTTTACATCAAAATAGCGAATCAAATAGAATAAAACTATATTTTATTTTAATTATTTTACAGAATAGAAAACGCGAGTGACGTAGATTTGAAAGATAAAAATATTGAATGTCATGTTTGCTTTTTCAATATTTTATATAACTTATATAATTGCGCTATTTGTCATAGTCATCATTATTAATGTGTCTATGAAAATATTTTCACTACCAGTGCAATAAATACATAAGAATCACTTACTGGTCTAACATTCGCGGATACATTAGCAGCAATAATCGTTGGCCGAGGATTTCGCTTGAAAATGAATGTACCTGGGTTATCTCACGGTTATAACGCGAAAAAGAGCACTTAAGGCTACGAGAAAGGGGGATGGGATGAAATATCTGCGACCCATCCTTCGCTTATGGGGTGGAATACATCACGTACTAATTCCCAAATAGGTGGCCAACCCTCCACTTCGTCTTCGAGTAAGCTGTTCACTTATTTTTACACCGCCGAGAATACATCGCGGAAAACGTTATGCAAAGTACGGCCCGGCATCGATGTGAATGAACGCTAATTTATTCAGGATACTTCTACGCGCGCACCGCTTCTCTTTACGCACATTTGCCGCTTAAATCCGATCCACGGATGAGCCACGAAAGATTTCATGTCATTCGCAGACGCGCAATGTCCCGTGAAAATTTTGAAACATTTTCACCGGTACGAGCGCAACGCGAAACTTTATCAAGTCCGACGATTGGGAGCCAATTTTGCCGAAGTTTAATAACGTTATAGCTCGAGCACTGATCTTTCTAGGTCGACGTAGGCAATATCACGTCGTATTATAGACACGTACATCAAGTACATGTCTATAACTTTAATATATGAACGTAATATTCACGTAATATGTACATATCTGGGCGCGGCAGATGTCTCTCTCATGCATTGCATTCTGTATTATATGAACGTTAGACAAATATTTTATTTCTCTTACATAGCGATGAAGAATTTAATTTATTCTGTTTTATTTTCCTGGCAATCCTCACATTTTACAACATTTTAAACGTATTATTCTCTTTATATTATTTCGACAAATAGACAAAGTGGAAGTGTAAATTAAAAAACACACAGATGCATACACAGTGAAGAACATGGAAAAACTTCACAAATAGAAGATATGAAAAGAATTAGGAGAAAATTACAAGTTAATGATAACTTTATTAATGGCGTTATTCATAATGTAATATGACATGACAATGCGTGAATTCACGCGATATGATAATAGCGTATAGTTTAATCTTAACTGGCATCGACCGTCGTCCTACCGTGAAATAATCAGATCGCTGACAATTAAATTCAGTTATCCCGATAGGGGAGGAATGATAAAATTTAGACGTGCCCGAAAATAATAATTGTTCACATTCTCTTTTGTTTGTGCCTGCCGCAGCACGTCCGCTGTGAAATTTCGCTCTACCGGACCATATTGCGGTTTCCCATTAAGCCGAAAGTTTTAAAGGTTTCCGCTAAACCGGTAAGCGAGTAGTTCCGACACAAGACCTGCGGGACTACTTGATTAAAACCCCCTGAAAGTGCGACCCGCCGGGCAGAATCTCCCCGGCACTCTGCATTGTTTATGGAACAATAGATAGGTTTGCCGCGCAGCTTGTAGCACGGGGTTGGCTACCAAGGATTCAGCACTCTCTCGCATCCTACTGCTAGCCGGGTAACAACTTTATCCCTTTCACCGCTTTCATTGCTGCACGTGTATATATGTTGCGTTCCCTTGCAACAGCAAAATCTTCAGCTGTGATGTGCGGCGTAATTTAATGGAATTTTTATTTCATCCAACGTGAGTTTTATTGTTGAAACACATGAAAATGCGTAAACATGTAAAGATGGTAACTATATACGCGATAATATAAGTGCGTGTATTTTATGTTGCAAATATTACTGTATTTACTAATTTAAAAAACATTATCGATTTTTGTATTACAATGCCTTATATTATTAATCCCTTCAAACTTCTCTGTAATGTGCATCAAATTTAAAGACATTGAAATTATTTAGTTTTATCAACATTGTCTGAAATTAGATGTACGTAATAATATAATATTGGAAAAATAGTCCAAGTTTTGAAAAAAAATCCAAATTTTGAAAAAAAAAATTAATTTCTTAATATGAATTATTTATTTATTAAAGTGTCCCTAAATTGAATTGAAAAAGAAATTAACATGTGTTCATTAAAATCAGGTTTAAAGGGGTTAAATCATAATGAAATTATGTAAGAATAAAAAATTATATAAAAATAAAGTTTTCTTAGACATGAATCAAAGTGCGTGATACCTTTAAGAGCATCACACATAACTTGTAACATCTTGTATATTTTTACAACGCTTTATTGCTTCTACGCAGTTCGGTCAAATGGACGTAAAGTTTCTCGCGTCTCACGATGCTTTCAACTTTATTGCAGGAAAAAGTTTAAATAGGTTTTCCATCGCGCGCTATATATTCCTTTTGCATTTTCTTGAAATGTCACTTTAAACTAAATAGCAACGAGAAAAAGCACACCAACTTGTTTTCGCGTAAATTATTTCATTTTAAATATAAGCACTGAAAAAAATGATTGGTTGCTGCAACAATTTAGATAGTAAAATATGGCATAACATTTTTATATGGCTGCAGCAACCAGTTTTTAGTTGTAGCAACAAATTTTTAGTTGCGTTAGCCTATCCGCAATGTCAGTACATGATTTTGATAGACTAACGCAACTAAAAATGTTGCTGCAGCCATATAAAAATGTCATATTTTATTATCTAAATTGTTGCAGCAATCAATCTTTTCTTTCAGTGAGCGATATACTAACAAAGACACGTAATAAATAATAGCAGTTCGAAAAAATTTTTTTGTAAAATAATTAAATAAAAATTTTATTACACTACAAATTAATAAATTCCACATTTGTCCCAATTCTTTTGACTAATTATTATATATTGATTATGTGAATCATCTACATTTAAATTGTATGGTATAACGTGTATAGTATAATATTACTTATATAATATGTATAATAGGAAATGAGATTCAATGCGATCAAAATATGCTAAACATTTGTTGAATATATAATTTCTATATCCAGATAAAATACGTATGCCATATGCAATTTATTAAGTGACGACAGCGAGGTAACGCATAGATCATTCCATCAAATGTAGCAGTTTCTCCATTAATATGACGATTTACTTTATACCGTTCTGGTTTGATGTGCACACAAGTAATGTTATCGGCGTTATCAGTGTAATCGCTTTTAAAATGAGGATAAATTATATAGAATCAAAATTTATAATGTGCATACGGTAAGAAGTACTTTCCAAATATTCTGAAGATTTATTATCCAATAACATTTAATTATGTATCTGCTTCGTTTTCGCGCGTCAGGAATTATTACTACTGAGATCTGTAATCGAATAGAATTGACGGCAATAATGCGATTATCGGTATGCGATTGTCTTTAATGCTAAGCAGCTTTCTTGACGGAATACAGACATAATTCCTTTACAGAGTTTAATCTACCTCCTTTGTTTTATGTCATCTGCGCCAGTCATATCAACCAACATGCCAGAAATGAATGCAGCGTAGATGCAAATAGCTCTCTAGCAAGGCGCAAAGTGCTCTTTGTCACACAACATGCAATAAAAGTTTCGACGCATATGCGCATCGCGTGCTTTCAGCGGCCTGCGCTCCGATAAATGTTGCCTTCTTTGTCGACATTATCAATATCAATACGTTTCGGAATAATACTGATATTATTATGATACATTCCGCTTATTAATTCATGAGAAAAATTACAACCACGGCGAGCTGCGCTTGCCAAATTGTATTACACGTTATACAATAATTATTTTGGGCGGAATATGATACGAGAGGATTTTTCAGCAATTTGCTATCTACAATGCAAACACGTTTTAATTAAAAAGTATCGTTTAATTAAAAATTCGATTATTAATTAATTGCTTATAGGTTTTATATTATAGTTTACAATTGTATTTTTTAATTTTTATGTTGCAATAAACATTGAAAATACCAGAAGAGTATATTAAATGCGTTTTCCTAAAGCTTTTGCAGTTTACATATTAATATATATGAACATTTTATGTTCCAGTGAATGTCGTGGATGGCGAAGTGCTGCATATCGTGAAGATAAGCCGTCTTCACATGGGAGCTTATTTATGCATAGCTTCAAACGGCGTTCCGCCATCGGTGAGCAAGCGCGTCTCGCTACGTGTGCAATGTAAGTTACTAATTTTCTCACAAAGAATTTCACGAGCATAAACATTTCTTGAAATTTATGAATTTACTGTACATAAACGTAATATGAACAATGGATGCAATTCTTAATAAAGGAATTGTATCGCGTGCAGCGATACAATTTTAAAAAAAAAGAAAAAAGAAAAAGGAAAAAAAAGAAAATAATATCAAACAATTTTCCGTACAATTTAATATTTATTTATAAATATCGGTAGGAGAAACATTTCAAAATATTCGTAAAGCTATAGATCCGTGCCCATCCATGCCCATTAACGTAACGAATTCAGATAAAACCAATAGTTCGCAAAGGCAGCGATTTTAATATTGATTTCTCTGATTGAAAAAGTTTGTAGGAATTATTTTCCACAGCGTGAGTATCTCGAAACTGAACCAATCGAAACTTCGCGAGATCATGTCGAATCGGACATAAATTAAAATGTCTATGTATGAATGAATATATACTTTCAATGTTTTATATTTTTGTTTTTTTTATATTAAATTATTAATAAATTGTATATATATGTTTAATTAAATATTTAAAAAATTAGAATTAGAATAATATATTTTTTCTTAATTTATATTTTTTATAGCTCTTTAAAATTAGTTAATCTATCTATGAAAAACAATTTTGTAATAACTTTTGTAAATATTTCTACACACACACACACACACACACACACACACACACACACACACACACACACACACACACACACACACACACACACACACACACACACACACACACACACACACACACACACACACACAC
>Ga0157364_1008972_pt1 | contig 10369 bp, 5 predicted proteins | sample AttsexASBM2_FD_111476 | JGI IMG/M metagenome (GOLD analysis project Ga0157364, IMG submission 111476) | Fungus gardens microbial communities from leaf cutter ant in Ribeirão Preto, State of São Paulo, Brazil - Atta sexdens ASBM2 | ecosystem: Host-associated > Fungi > Mycelium > Unclassified ... | reverse complement strand
ATTTGCTTCCTGCTTCATGTTGATTATATTTCAAATTTCCAGTAATCAGGACCCTACTCCTCAGATTACTGAGTCTGATTCCTCTTACATAGGACTCTATGGAAATAACTTTGATATCCCTCTTTCTTTATAGATTAATGATTCACTAAATTTCTTGAACCAGTCTATCCAATCTATGCAAACTATTCTTAAATGTGGTAATGTAATTACCTATACCAATATTGTTACAATCTCAAGATCATAGAGTGTATCAAGAAAAGAAATCTTGTGTTAGAGTTAATATAAGTGAATTCAATAAAATTCCTAGTACAGAACTGTTTACCTTATATATGCTAAGTTACTGGTCTATACTACAGTACCATTAACCTACCCTAAAGGCTATGCATTATCCTTAAGGTCAATATATGTCAAACATGACATAGTGACATTATTTCTTCTAGAACCTTCTACTGTTTTCTATTGTAACATGTGATGTTATGCTAACCCTAATCCTAGATCTCTAAAATAAAAAATAAAAGAAAAGGAAAATAAAAATAAAAGATAAAACAAAAATAAAATGAAGTCCATTGTTTACAACTCTGGAAAATATGATGGCTACAATAGAGAACTTTGTAGTCTCAAAGAAAATTAATTATGCATGTATAGCTTCAAGTCAAAATAGATTTGTTTTGCCTGACTTGTCTATTGCTGTAAATCTCTCTAAATGTGAAAAAGCACTATGTTTTTTTGTATAAAGATAGAAAAGCACCTTATGGCAGCTTTTATAAAGATAAATAGTTCTTAGATTCTGGTGCCTCCACCTACTTCACTCCATTTGAGTCCAACTTTGTTGATATGACTTCAGATAATTATGGTTGAGTTGAGACTGCAAACTCAAAAGCACTACTATTTATAGTTGCTTCTAGTACTATTCTGATTAAATATAAAATATTTAACTCTAAAAAAGAGACTACTAAAGTTGTTGTGTCAGAACTATGGCTAGTATATTGTGTTCCTGGCATGCAGATGTACCTTCTCTCTACTGGACAAATTCTTTAGTCTGGATTGAGAGTATAAGGCAATAAAAGCAATTCTACTTTTTATGATAAGTCTGGTAATGCTATTCTTGTTACAATTCAAGTCTCAAAGTATTAAGACAAGAAGATAACCTTGTATAAGAATTACACAAGAGAACTCAATAGAGTTCCAAGTACAAAATGTCTACCTTATATATACTTGGCTGATAGTCTATACTATACTAAACCTAGTCTACTCTAAAAAACATGTAGTATAACATTACCATTCTGAAACCTTCTACATACTTCTATGTTATGTAATCATGTGACCATAACATGTGACTATGTCATGTGACCTGTAACAGATATGTATCATCATACTAACTCTAACAATAAGTTTTAGAATAAGGAGATAAATAAAAATAAAAATAAAAATGAGAGAAGAAATAAAAATAATTAAAGTTTATTATCTTCAACTCTGACTATTCTATTAGCTGCTTTCAACATTTGAGGCAACATTTAGATTGTAAGAACTAGCATTCTCAAGCATAATATCTCCAATTCTATGAGTTTTGCAATAAGATATCTAGACTTTGAAACTTTACATCATTGTTTTGGATATGCCACTGATAAAGTCATATATTATGTTCTTGACAATATTGAAGATATGAAGAAGATTTATTTCCAACACAGAAATATATCTGCTATAGTTTCATTTTCGAAAAGATGTACCAACACAGTTTCCCTGAGAACTCTGTTTACTCTAGTGAGCCTTTACATTAGAATTGAAGATAGTAGACTCTATTTATTTTTATTTCTTTTTGCTTTTCTATTTTCTATTTATTTTATTTTATTATTTTAAACTTAGGGTTGAGGTTAGTATGACATCACATGTGATGGTCACATGTTACAAAAGAATGTAGAAGGTTCTGGAATGATGATGTTATACTATATATTCATTAGGGTAGGCTAGGTTTAGTATAGCATAGACTACTAGCCAAGTGTATATAACTCTTTATAACTAAAACTCTATTAAGTTCTCTTAGGTTAACCCAATACAAGATTTCTCTTTTGATCTTACTCTTAGTTGTAACACTTTAGGATTAATTCACTTAGATCTTCTTGAGCTTCCTATCTTGTCTTATTCAAAGTACAAGTGGGTGATTATTCCTTGACAACTATTTCTCCTATTACAATATTGCCTTTCTATATAAAAAGTCTGAAGCTGTAGAAGCAATTGAGTTAATTTTCCAGATATAGTCAAATACTATCTATTCTGTGAAAAGGTTATACACTGACAATGGAGGAGAATATATAATGTTATAATTTCTAAAAGAGTAAGAGATTATCCATGAGACTAGTACTTCATATATATACCAACAGAATGGTCATGCTGAATCATTGAACTACACCTTGCTTGAAAAGATACAGTCAATGAAACTTGAAGTATGTTTACCAGATTCCTGGTGAGAGTTTGCAATTGCAACTACAGCTCATGTATATAATTATATACCTGTTAGGTGTTTCAAATAGAAAACACCTCAAGAGATCTTCTTGGGTAATAAACCTAAAACGTTACACTTCCATGTCTTTGGCTGTGAAGCCTATGTGTTTCTTCCCAGTGAAGTTTATGCTAATAAACTTGTGCCATATTCTGAATTGATGATATTCATTGGGTATGAGAACAATAGTTATTGCTTTATGTACCATATATAAGGAAATATCATTTTCCACTCCACACATGCCATCTTTGATGAGGAACTTTTTCCTAAATATACTAAATCCTATGTAAAAGAGTACAAATTATACAATGAGGTATTGGACAAAATAAGTCCAGAGATAGAGTTATCAATATCTGACCCTTCTAGAAAAGATAGACCTGCTCCAGTACTCATTCCACACATACCTATTCTTTTTATTCAAAACAATCCTCTTACTCATTCTACTTCACCTTCTCTTTCTTGTAAGTCTCTATCCCCCTCTCCTACTTCAGGGTCTCAACAACCTTTGCAACCTGTTTTGCAGACACCACAAGAAAGTTCTGAATTGAGGAGATTTAAGCATCAAACTCAGATACCCTTTAGAGAAAAAATTCATGGAGAACAAGAACATCCTACTAATATTCTATGGAATCCTTTATGGCAGCTGAGGGAGAGATTTTTCAACCTCATCATGGTTCATTGATAGAAATCATGCAGGAAAGAGGTTATGCTAGGATGTAACAAGAACTATGCAACACTAGTCCTTAACTACACCCTAAAAAATTCAAAGAGGACATTATCAGTGTTAGGAATCAATAGAAGATATGGAAACAATAATATAGAAACTGATTAGAACACATAAAACCTCAAAAGGACTCTTGTAAATGTGAAAGGATAAAGTTAGAAAGGATATTGAAAGGAATATATGAATATCATTCACTCATGAATGCTTTTCCTAGCTAACACACTCCTAAACAGTGAACCTTATACTGTGTAACAAGCTTCTTTGGAAAATCTAGTGAATAGATTACAAAGCTTATCTATCCTAGATGATGTACTCCTTAAGTCAAACCTTATGACTGATAATATCAACTGATACTCATCTTGCCAGCCTTTTCCAGGCTGATATAACTCTCTGAAACTTGCCCAAAAGTAATAGAAGGTACTAACAATACTCACTCAAGAAAAAGCAATTAAACTACTCTTGAGTGGAGGTATTTGGATAGGAGTCCTCTCTCTTACTCCCCTCTACTTGTAGCTTATATATTATTCTAGAAATACAAAGAATGAAACTAGAGAATGGAGACCAAAACCATAAGAAAGCTCTCTGTAATCTCAAGAGCATATATTTCTCTCTCCATTTACAACCCAAAATTGGCCTAATGCTTCTTTTTCTGCTCTCAAATTCTAATTCTTTTCTTTTCCAGCATTTATATCAGTTGCTTCTACTTGAGAGTGTATTTCTGGCTCTTCTGACTTCTGATTAGTTGTATTTCTGCCTCATTCTACCATCCAAATGTTTGTAACTATGTTGATTGTGCTCTTGAGTGCCCATTTCTCATAGCTAGTCTTTCTTGAGTGAATAACATTGCTTTCTAGTATAGTTCTACTATTCTTATTTCTTCAGCAAGTAAATAACATCAATTTCTCTATAGTTCTCTAAAGAACAGTATTATGGCATGTTTCCATTATTACCAAGTGGTCATTGTGCATATACAAGCTAGAGTAGCAGATAGCTAGGTATTTCACAATACTTTGCTAAGTCTGTTATAATAGGCTCCAAGTCTGAAGTTTGGTTTGTTTAACAGCTACTACACTATCTCTCTGGTTGGTATTTGCTCAAGAGAGCCTGAGGCATTATCTAGGAGTATAAGATCTTTTATTAATATATTTAATGAGGTCTTATATGCTTAAAAACCTTATGAGATTACTTGTTTTTGTGAAAAAGCATTTTCCAACATAATATCATGATAGACATAAAAATACTTATCAGAATACACAATAATTTTCTGATAATCCACTACCCAGAATAGTAAGGATAAATGGAGTTGATTACCTATATAATATCTAGTGGGAAGGTGAATGCCCAATCATTGTTAATAATAATGGAAGTAGAATAAACACTCCACCTTTTGTAGGTGAATCAGCTAAGCTAGCTATGACTAGCTACTTGGTATACTTTGCACAAGAAGAAGGAGTAGAGCAAATTTGCCTCCTCTTAGTACAATATATAGCAGAGTCTTGCCTAATTTCTAAAAATCTTAGAGATGTCACTAGATTGCTAGCTGACATTTAAAAGAAGTGGTTTGAGTCTTGTCTTGAGAAGTAGCTAAGTCTTATTTAGTTATTTCTGTTTATCTCTTGGCTTAGAAATACTCTAAGCCTATCTGCTTCTGCTTTTATCACTTAACAGCTGATGTTGTAAGTAAGGGGAAGTGTTGTAAATAAGTTCACAACAACTATGATAAGACTTAGAAGATTATTTTTAACAAAGTGTTAGTCTATATGCATTTATACTAACCTACTCTAAAGCTATATCAAGATCTTGTAACAGGTTTAATATTCCACCTAGTCATGTCACAGTATAACAGTGATATGTGTAACGCAAGGCATGAAATATATCATACCCTCTCTAAATAAGAAAAGAGATGAAAATAAATTAAAAATAAAAATAGAAAAATAGAAATCATCCAAGTTCATACTGGTAAATTCTAACAAGCAAGAACTTTTTGTCAAGTTTCTCTTGTAATTCTTATGAGAGATATTATAGTTACAATAACAAGTAGTAGATAAGTGTAAATACTAATATTACTATTAAAGTATTGTTTCTCTTATTCTATCTCAATTCTTTGCTTGAATTACAATGTGATATTAGAGCAGACTTTGAGCCCATAACCTTGAATGGATTTTTAAGTTCCTCATCCAAGATTTTTATTTTCTGAAGAAGCTTTAACAAGAATTGACTTGTGATATTTAATACTTAATGGATAGTTGTGAATTCTTAAAGAAGGCATTCTATTTACTTGTCACATACTATTTGATATCCACACTTTTTCCACATTCTTCCAGTGTGAATCATACTCCATTCCAATTATCTATCAATCCAAGAACCAAACCCTGTATTCTTCATAAATCTCATAAAGCCCCAAACAACAACTCCTAGAGTGCCTGACAGCCCAGAGTATGCGCAGTGGTAGAGTACTATTAGATTATCACTTTTAAGAATATTAGCTACTATATACTATTTCTGATCTGATAATTGACCACACTTACACTAAGTATATCTAAATACTCCCTTCCAAAATACAACCATATAATGAGTTAGGCTAGGTATAATAATCTTCTGTTGAATCCAAGGTTATCTTATCTGTATAGCACTACTTCCAATCTATTTTCTGACCTAACTCATCTTCTGTGCTACCTACTGATAATTCTAGTAAGTGTACTATTCTTCCAACAGATTATAAGCCCTAGTTGTCTTGATCTATAATAAGTACTGTTATACTCTGTTACTTCTAGACCTATTATAAATTAAGCTAATTTCTGAATTACTGTATGCCTACAGAATTTCCTTATACTTTACATATACTATAGCTCACTGTTGGTTAGGTTGAACATTTGCACTCTTGTTGGCTGTATTTGCTTTCTAATTCATGTTGTTTTTATTGATAACAATGGCTGACTTTTTTAATACTCTCCCCAAGCTTACTAGTTCTACCAACTATCACTTTTGGGAAATCCATGTCAAATTGGCCCTCACTTTTATCACTTACTCAGACACTATTTTTACTGCTGACAACATGCTGAATATATTAATACTCCCTCAAGTCACTGATGTGGATAAGATAGCCAGAAGGAACTTCTTGAACTTCTAAACTTTAACCATTTTCAACTTTACATTACTAAATAATTTGTTAATATATGGCCAACCTAACATTGAAGCCTTCTGGATTCATTAATAAACCCTCATAGGGATATCTAGTCTAGTACTAATTTTTGCTGACTATCAGAAAATTATTACATTTTAAATTTCTGATAATCAGAATTCTGCTTTCCAGATTACCAAGCTTAATTTGAGACTTCACAAGAATAACTGTGATATTCTCTTTGCTCTGAGAGTTATAACTCTCTTGCCTGCAATTTCTTATTCATGAAATTCTATTTCTGCCCATATATTCATCTCCAACCTCACTTGGAATGTTGTACATTTTGCTATTCAGATAGAGCTCTCTAGACAGATCAACACTGTCTATGTTACTTACTATTCTAGTATTCCACATGGAGACAAACAATCCCAGTAGAAGAAGAACTTACAGTAGTAGCGCTCACAAGAGTAGCAATCACAAAATGATATTTTAAGAAGTATAAAAAAAAGAAGAAAAATTAGGACAAGAAGAGTAGATAAGTCTACCAAGCAAACAAAACAGAAGACCAAGATAATAATGGCTGTGATGCCTATTAGATAGATAGTACTATTATCTTTGTGAGAATAACTACCATATCTTCTCCAATATACTCTTTTCTTTCAAAGTCTTCAGCTAATACCTCTTGACTCATTAATCATATTTCCATGGAGTAGTTTTCATTTGAGAACTCTAGGTATAAGCAAAAGTGTGAGTGCTGAAGTTTTATTAAAAGTACTTAGGAAAGAAATTCCTTGATCCTTCTGTTAAGGCCTTAACATTCAAGATCATTGAAATTGTTGAACTATTGCTTACTAAGGTTCAAAGTGATCTCTCTTCTATAAAGATTGATCCATCTATGGCTGCCACTCCTAAAAAGTGAACAGATGATAATAATTATGTAGTCTCTTTGGGAAGTAATAACAGATATAGTTTGGATGGTTAGACTCTTAGCAACTGTTATATACTAAGTCCACCTCCATAAATAATCTGTCTTCTGTAGTAATGTTATCTTCTGTCAAACCCCACAAATACTCAGTCTTTCTTAGTGGAGTTTATTCCTATTCCAAATCTATTTCCAGTTAATATCTCTTTACAGATCAATTTAATCAAACATTTACCTGTTATAATTCAAATCTCAGTGTTAAGTTAAGAGAAAAACCTTGTATAGAGTTTATATAAAAGAACTTGATAGAGTTCTTAATACAAAGTATCTATCTTATATATATATATACTAGGTAAGTGGTTTGTATACAACTATATTTAACCTAGTTTTATGTTTGTATCACAAAATGAACTACTCACTTATTTATAATATCTGAATCTTGGGTATACTTTTAGAGGTTTAGGGGTGATTCAGAAGTTCAATAATAATAATAAAAGATTGATGTTATTAAGTCTAAGGTCTAATTCTTAAATACAAAAGTATTTATACAAAATAGTAATAATCAGTATACAAGCTGTTTCCATCACATGATCAAAACTCATACCTGATAGGGCTGTTATTTATTATAGCAGATTTCAGACTGATTTTAGAAGATAACTAATTATATCACTATATTGATATGCTTGTATCTCTATGAATACTGATCTTTATATGATATATAATATATCATTAGAAGCTATTTGATAAGCACTTTTCAATGCAACTTTGATCATGGAAATCTGTTTAGTTGTTCTTAAGATAATAATAGCCAATAAAACTTGTAGTTACTGATGGTCTAATATCTCAGTAATCTATTGTCACTTTTATACATCTTGTATATGTGCAAATAGCTCTTATTTAGGGCTTTTTAGTGCAACTTGGTATGTGAAAATCAGTCTACTAGTTGTGGAAATACAAGCTGAATGAAGTTTGTAACAGTTTTCTCTATATTATGTGATGATATAATATATATGACTACTCTATGATAGGTGTCATGCTTCTGTTACATATAACATTATACTATAACTCTAACCTATGTCAAAATAAAAAATGAGAAGATAATAAAATTAAAATTAAAATAGAAAAGAATAACAAAAATAACTAAGTCTACTATCTTCAACTTTAATACTACCCAGCTTGAAGCTAGGCTTAGACATTGATCTTACTCATTATGAATAACTGTATAACTATGTGATAATTACACTATTCAAGTTTCCAAGTAGTTTAACACTTGATTTTGTATTGAAAAAGACTAGTAGGTACTCTTTACCTTTTCAGTCTGATAATCAACTATAGTTTTAACACTATTAGCACTACTTTCTGGTGTGCAATCAATATACTTATTCTTATTAATACTCTCTCCATGGACTCTGCTCCTACTTCTGAGATTACAATCCAGTAGCATATAGATAGTATAGCATATAAACTACAGCCAAGATTATTCTTAGAAGGCCACAACCTTACAGACTTTGATAAGTTACTCCAACTAACCTCATGGCCTTTTGCTCTCAAGTATAAACTATCTCTGATAGTAGTCAAATTTATATGCCTCTTTTCTAGTAAATTGATAAATTACTAAATTCCTTAACTTGATTTATACAAAACATTGTTAAATATAACAATTCAGTTGCATGTACTAATGTAATAGCTGTAATAGAGGACTTTGTGGATTCAAGTAGAATTAACTATAGATATATGGCTCTGAGTCTAAAAATTATTTTGGCTAACTTGTCCATTGCTATGCATCTTCCTAAGTGTTAAAGAGTGTTATTATTTTATGTAAGAGAAAGAAAGTGCCCCATAGCAGCTTTTATAAAAATAAATAGTTCTTAGATCCCAATATCTCTGTTTACTTTACTCTGTTTAAGTCTAATTTTGTTAATATAACTCCAAATAATTATAGTTGAGTTGAGACTGTGTATTCAAGAGCACTACTATTTATAGTTGCTTTGAGCACTTTTTACTTGAAAATGAAGTTCTTGATCTAGAGAAAGCAACTACTAAGATTGCTATATCATAATTATGGCCAGTATATTATATTCCTGGCATGCAAATATATCTCCTTTCTACTAGATAAATTCTTCAATCTGAATTGGAAGTAGAAGGCAAAAAAAGCAGTTCTACTTTCTACAATAAGTTTAGTAATTCTATCTTATCAACTACTCCAATATTTGGGACAATATTTAGATTGTGAGGACTCATATTCTTAAGTATAATATTAAAGCAACTAGACAAAGACCATACTAGTATAATGGAGATTATTACTTCAGAAACCTAAGAGAACAAGATGAGGTTTTCTAAAGAGAGACATGTTATGGTATATTTGGACCCTTATATCATTTTAATTTAATTTTTCTTTTATTTATTTTTCTTTTATTTATTTTTCCTTTCTTTTTCTTTTTCTTTTATCTTATTTCTTGGACAATAAAGAGGCATGTTACTATAGTCACATGACATATTACATGATATTATGTTATAGGTCTAGAATATAGTGAAAAGAACTAGAAGAAATGATATTAAGGTATACATTTATAGTATATCTATCTCATGGTATATATATAGTGTACTTATAGCTGGTGCATGAACATTAGAGTAGGGTTATTTATCATTAGCATAGACTATGTACTATTAGTATAAATAGGGTAGCAATATATTAGGAACTCCTTGTTAAGTTCTCTTATGATCTCTACAAGATTTTATAAGACTACTTAGTAAGCTGCTGACTATCTTAGTTAGTAGTTGCTACTACAGAGCATAGTTCTAAATACTCTACTGTCCATTGCAATCTAGTAAAACAATGCTAAGTTAACCATTAGAATAATAGTATGCAAATAGCCAGGAGCCTAAGTAGAAGTATTTAGAATATTATCCAAAAAGACAGAATATACCTAATAACAATTGAGAGGAGCTGGTCTAAGCTTAAGCTAGATGTTATAAGACGAGAGTGTGGACAAACTTTGGCTAGAGTTAGGGTTAGCCAGACATAGATAGATAGTATTATTATTAGTCTACAATGGAGGAAGAGCATGTGACCTGGAAGTCATGTGACAGAGTCTAGAATGGTCT
>Ga0157364_1008971_pt1 | contig 10369 bp, 3 predicted proteins | sample AttsexASBM2_FD_111476 | JGI IMG/M metagenome (GOLD analysis project Ga0157364, IMG submission 111476) | Fungus gardens microbial communities from leaf cutter ant in Ribeirão Preto, State of São Paulo, Brazil - Atta sexdens ASBM2 | ecosystem: Host-associated > Fungi > Mycelium > Unclassified ... | reverse complement strand
TTCGCATATCTTTTTTTCGCCGTTCTGACTAAACGAGTCGAGCGTAACGGGGTTTCCTGGAAAAATATAAATCTCCGCTAAAATGTCGGTATCACACTTTTCTGAGCGACGTAGAAAAGAGAGAAGAGACGTGCGCTCGCGCGCTGTCTGGGGGAACGGTTACTTTACGTCCGTCGCAATTAAACCTCACTGCTATATTACGGCAGGTGCAGTAATTAATCACAGCCGCGAAGAAGCAATTAGTCATCCTAGGGATTGCATCCGCCTCGCCTGGCGTCTTCTTTACTACGCGAGAGTATATGTCTGCCGGTGCAAAACTTGGTTGTTCGCGCAGTTCGAAGTGTGTAATTTAGAACCAATTACATTCCGATGTGAGTCCGCTAATACTGATAGATGCGTAACGTAGACCTTCGATTGATGTTCCCCTCTTTCTCAGACGTCGCGCATATCATTATATCATTGTGGTAAATGCGTCAGCCATAATGTCTATCAATGTCGATTTTGCCATTAGGGAAAGTCGTGTAGTTATTTGTACACTGTACAAATTACGGACGAAAATCGTATCGAGAGCGGTAATTATCCGGTCGAATGTGGCAACGCTTAGAATATCGCAATTCTTGAGCGAGCGCACGTTTCCTCAGTTTATGGAAAATGCGATTTATCACGCGTACCTGTCCCGATTTTAATCTCAAGCGTGACGACTTCGATCAGAATTCTTGGTTTAAGCTGCTATTTGTGTGTTAGACTTTATCGGATTTGTCAAGAATAATGCATTGTGAAGATAAGAGTATTCAACCTGGAAATTGCTTAATTGTTTAACTCTGTTAATTTATTTGGATCTATTTGACCTAAAATATAATATATTATATTTTTACAATACTAATATATTATTTAAAATTTTTCTCTAGCATTTATTTTATTCGTTAATGAACTTTTTCTGTGAAATTTTTAAATTTTTTATAGCTTTTTTTAGAACTTTTTAATCGTATTGATCCAAATGGTATGATTGTACAATAAATTTAAATAGACTAGTATAGGGTTAAGGATATTTGTGTAATAATATCTTACACAATTTTTGTTGCACTTAATTCTATTTTTTATAAAAGTATTATTATCTATTGTATGATAATGCGTTTAATTTCGACATTATTTTTTCATATCATACTTTTGAAGAAATATCTCAAATTATTTTATTTTTTGTCTAAAGCAAATCGAATCGGGAAGAAATTTTTTTATGCGTGCTTTTTTTGATTTTCGATGTATTTCGCAGGAAGTATATTCTCATAATTCGCAATATAAATATAAAAAAACGTAATCACTATAGATTATAAAAAAAAGTAATCATGTAACGAAATACACGTCGTTAAACCGAAAGTATTAAGCGATAAGAGCTTGAAAATAACCTTATTGTTACGGGTGCCGGTGATAAAAGCAAACAAACGCGCGCAATCTTTCGTCCTCATGAGAGAATTTTCGCGACGAAGCGCGGAAACAGGAAGAGGAGGAGTGTTTCTTAATCAAAAGGGTGCAAATTGCGCTCAAGTGCTCCATTATTCGTCTCCGCTCGACGAAACCTTTTACATGGCGCACGCGTATACGCGGAACAATGGCCCGACACGAAAAGAAGGAAATTATTCTTAATCGCACTTCCAGCCGCGACATCCGATTTTCATTAATGACATTTGTCCTTCGTTCTTTGACAAACGTTCACTCGTGACTAAGCACTATACGCCCGTTCGATCAACCGTACAATGGACGTACAATGGACTGTATTAACCTTTAGTACACATGATTAGGTCATTCATGTCTTGCATATTCTTTTTTCTTAGAAATACTGGGACAACATCAAGTAATTTATATCAAATTATAGCATTTATACATAATTTATTTAATACACAACTTTACAAATTATGGAAAGAACAGTTTTGTTGAATATTTACACTGAGAAAAATTTCTGAAATTGAAAATGGATGAATCAAAAGATTCTGATCATATCAATCAGAATTCTGATTAGTTCAATTAGATCAATGATATGATCAGAAATTTTTTTGATCGTCAACTAGAATTATAATAGATTCAATTAGAAAATTTTAATGTTTCGATACATTTTCAACCAGAATTCTAATTAAAACACTTTTTCTTCAATATAAAAAAGCTGAATACAAATCTGAAAACATAATTTTGTTGCATTATTAAAATAATTACATAAGAATTTCAAGCATAACGAACATTGCTGCAAAAGTTTTAACATGCAACTAGCAATTAATTTGAACGTCCATAATTATTTTGATGATCAAGTTCACAAAATTATTTTTAGATCTGCATCTACCTAAATTTTTTGATACTTCAACAAAATCGTTCTTTTTATACTTTTTCTGATATACTTTTAAAGATGTTAAAATATAGTATATGTTAGAATTATTTGATAATTATATAATTGTAAAAATAATGAAAATTAATTCAGCACACGAATGATTTATCGTACATAATAAAGAACCAGAAAATTATCGTATGTTTAGAGTTAATGGTCAACCGGGATTGTAATGTTTCTTGTTTACGGATTCGCGAGAGAAACTATCGTTCATATTACCTGTTCGATCATCGTGTTTTTTCTATAACTCCTAATCATCGTAAACATGCGTACAGTTATCATGTGGTTAAGAAGCTAATCATCCTCTCATTTTCGAAAATAAATTATGTCCTAAATTATTTTATATCGTTTGTATTTAAATCATATCTATATCCCCATTTTTTTTTGTTTAGCAGCTTGTTTTGTTTTTAGTAGAATTTTACAATTTTTATTATTTTACAATTTTTCTTCTTTTACTCTCAGCTTTTTTGACGTTGATAGAATAGATAAAATATTGCAACGATATTGTTTTATACATTGTGAACGTAACGTTTCATGTTTGATGTAAAATCAAACTATGCCCGTTTTATTTTATTGTATAAACGTTTTCAATGGAAAGTTAATTCCATTAAAGGTAACTTTATGAATTTTCGAAATGTATTTTTACATGTTTACGTTAGGCATTAAAATGTTGTATAGATCATATGGATTGAGAAAGAAAAATAATTGATAAAAATTTTCTTGATTTTTAAATTATTCCGTTGTGCAAATATAAGAGGGTACAATTCTGAAAGAAATAAAATTTGAAGCCAAATTCGAGATTCATCTTTGGTAATCTTGTTCTCATTGTGTAGAAGATTAAAGGAGAAAAATGGTTGAGTAATTTTTATTTTTCAGGCTTAATAAAAATATTTTGACTATTTTTGACCGAACTTTTGACAAACTTTACTTACCTGACAGTAAAAATACTGGAAGTGCAAGGTAAAAAGTACATTTCAATAGTAGTAAGTTTATTCAACTGATTATTACTTTACAGTAAAGTAAATCTTACTATTCTTAAAACTATAAACACAAACAACTCACAAAACTTTATGTACTTTTTTTTTATCGCACAATAAAGTACATTTTGTCAGCGCTAAGGCAAGAAATACTCATCGATAAAGTAAATTCTATTGAAATGATAATTTACAGATTTACTTCATGAAACGTAAAAAATATTTTACAATGGGATTATAATCGGCAATCGCTTACTTATTAGAAAAATAAAGTAAATTTTACATAAGTAGATGCCTGAATGGATCTGCCAGTTTATAAAATTTACTAGGATTCTAACGCATATTAATTCACATTTTTCTATCAAATAAAAAATATCAAACTTAAACTTTGAATATGAGATTCAAATTTTATTTAATTCAGAATTGTATCATGTTCGAAATTGTACCACTTTATCCTACATGAAGCTATATATACGAGAAGAGGTATAGCAAACCAAGAATAGACTGAATACGACGACCGACGACCGCGAATTATAGAAGTGGGATGCTGAGTGCATCGACGCCATTAAGCGCATTGCAACGCGTTGCATATTCTCGAGCACGACACAAGTCGTTAAATACGCGTGACCGCAAAGATTGAATGTGTCTTTTGACATCGCGTCCGCAATTGCTTTCCGCAAGTACTTTCCGCCGCACGAAATTTCGATGCTTGTCCTACATCTGGTTTCAACGACGTGATGATTTCGTAATCAATCGACCATATTGTACCTTTTGTCTCGCATTATCGTCCTTGTCATATTTACAACTGCAGCTTTTATTTTGTCGTACCGAATGGGGAAACTTCATTGTTACTGATTAACATGTATTTTCTCTGCGCTTAATTAATATATCGCTTCCTGTTTTTCAAGATAGTGAATATCCATTTATATTGCGTGTTTGACGGTTAAATGTACAATAATTTTCATGGATCATTGATTTATTTGATTAATTGTAAGTTGCAAATTACATCAAATCAAATCAAAGATATGATGTATAGACACAACAAATGACAGATAAATGGAAATTTAATAACGAAATGTAACTAATTAGGTTTCATGATATTCTCTGTATTTCTGCCTTTTATTTTCGTCGTACGGAATTCATATCTATATTCTAAATTTTTTTTTTAAGCGGACAAGGAATAACAGGTTCTGAAATTAAATCGCGAGTCGCGAGATAAAAGTTCACCGCAGTATTTGCGGTTGCATTATTTCGAATTGCACCACCGCAATGTAGCGTGTAAGATGACGATCTGCGAGGCATAATAATTATAGCTGGGCGTATCGTTTCCATGGTTGCGAGTATACGCGGTTTATAGTTGTCAGCTCTAAACACTCGTGTAAGAAAGACATGGCTTTCTTGATAGAAGCTCTGATTAATAGTAAACGTGCAGCTTCGCTAAGCAGGCCATCCTGAAATGAACGACTTTGCCTCGAGCTACTCGCGAGAGTAACAACATTGAAACGAAATTTAAATTACATGTAGTTACGAATTTGGCAACTAAACGATATTTCGATATGAAAATTAATTTCCTGGAGAGAGCACTTATTTTTTAAACTCGAATATTTTTATTTTTTGTTTCATTTGTTATATAATTTCAATTCACAATCTTGACTGTATTAATTATTACAATATTCATTATACGCACTTTACACGGTGCTTGTCACTTTATTTGATAAATTATTTCTCATCATAACAAGGGTAGTATTAAGAGAACTGATGCTAGAACTTATAATTATGACGCCGTCATAATTATATCATAATTATACCTTCTTGTCGCGTTGGATGAAAACTTAAGTGCGCATTCTATATATATATTAAAATCGTCAAAGATTTCAATGTTAAATGTATTAATATCGTAGAGGAAGCAATTTCTCGTAGTGTTCGCGAAACGCGCGCGTTACGTCAGCGGAAGTAGAACGTATACGTTTTGTATCGCCCACTTAAAGAGACTCCGGCAGAATTCGTGGTGGATTAATTGCCTGATGCTTACTCTCGAATATCCGCGGCGTGCACGCCAGCTACAATTTTCCGTAGCCCGATAAGACTCTAAGGAAGTTTTCGCTTGGCATCGCGATCTCCTCGTCACGAGAACGGAGCTTAAAATACATAGGAAATACGAGTGGCCCACCGCTGGTTTTAACTCGCGATACTCGTGAAAATTATCATGAAAAAAAAAAGCTTCGATGAGAGATTCTCGACACGATACGCTCACATGCACTATCTTTTTCGATTCGGAATTGCAAGCGAATACGAAGTTATGTTCTATGACACGCCGTTTTGCATTGGCTGTTTCGCGCAAAATATCACCGATCGTGAAAATAAATTTGTATTTTGTATCCCGTTACGATGCAGTTCAGAATAATTTACATTAATTATAATGTCAAAGCATGTCATGTTTACAAATTATGTAATGTATGGGAATTTGTTTATCGATGTTATTTTTATACGAGCAATAGTAGTTTTTTGTAAAATTAAAAATTGAATTCAGAATCTCGAAGAAATTTTTCAAAAATAAAATTTTATAAAGAAAATACCTTATTTGCATAGAAATTTGAATTCCGAATAATGAATTTTCGATGTGTTATGACATTGATTGATCTAAATGAGATTTTAATCGAACATTTATTATACTTTTCCAAATTTAGATTTCATATTTGTGTGTATTCAGACTCACTAAAAAAATTATTAAAATTTAATACTGAACAAGATTTATCCTTGCATAATGCGAAATTTATAGATTTATAGCTTTTATAGATTTATACATTTCTCGAATGAATATTACAATTTAATGTTATACCGCGATATTCGCAATGGGATTCAATAATTTAAATGTTACATTTTCTTCGCACCACAATTTTCTGACAAAATGGGAAATCAAATTCGATAGCAACGCGTTCTTCTAAACTGTTAACGTTTCGAAATGAATTCATAGCTAAGCCGATGAAAAAATCGTTGTGTATGTATTGAATATGCAAATAAATTCTTGCGATTTGTATCTTTGCTTACGAATCCTAAAAATATCGACATATCCAGCGCGATCATTGACATTACAGTAATTTCCCAAGCGAATTGTTATCTCATTCGAGACTTCGCGACATGAAACCAGCGTTATGAGAAATAGCGAATAGAATATTGTTTATTACAACATCACTAAAACGGTTTATAAACATTTTATAAATAAATACTTGAGAAAGAAAAGTATTTTGCAGAATGTCAAGTATTTTTAATTATGTACGTGATGGAAAAGATAGAGATAGAAGGATAGGAATTTTAAGCACATCGAGATATTATTTTTGTATGGGGCGGAGCGGCGAACTCGATTATCTTGCCATTCTTTTTCACTCCGATGAAGAAGACGCTGTTAGCTTTCTCTGGCCCAAACTTCAATTACCTTTTAAAATTTTTTAAATCTAATAGATTATATAAGAGTTACTTTTTATTTATTTATTCGTTTATTAATTTAAGAGAAAAACAGCTCATCAAGATAAAAATCTGTAAGATTCTTGTACAATATAATTCATATCATTAAAATGCTTATCTTAACTTATCTTATTATTATTGCTGTTTCTATGAACGTCTGATTTTACATACACAGGATTGCTACAAAACTAAAATACAATAATACAACTATTCTACAGTACAATAGATGAAAAATGTAACACATATTTTTTATTCTTATTTTCTGCAGATACTTGATAATTCTAGACAAAAATGTAGGTTTATGCCGTAATTACGGGCAACCATCGGGTACAGTTTAATTAAGTGAAGTTCGCTGAAAAAAACCTAGGCTTGTGTCAACTTCCCGCGCTATCTACGCAAAGAGCTCAGCCATATCATTAATTATTCGCGCCAGTCCGTTGTCCTGCGACATCCATTTCCGGTTACAAAGGAATCCCTTGTGTATATCTTGCCTGTTTGGATCTAGTTAACTCTTTGAGTCGGCGGTCCTTTTCGTTGAACGATAATTGACATATATAATTATTATATATCCCACTGTGTTAGCCTAACGAGACTCCAATTGTAATTTAACTACGCGTTTGTGATAATTGTTAAACGAAATTATTGAATAATTATTGATCTAGATATTCGAAACTGTTGAAGAGTCTATCCATAATTTACATAAAATCATTTTCATCGTTTCTTCACTTTTCTAGTTTGTGTCCATTATTCGATAAGTGCAAATATCGATTATGAAGACAGGCAGATATTGCAAGGTGCTTGGTGGCGCGGATATTATTAAGGACAGAGACGCCGGATTAAACCGATGACTTTGAAATATCGTGGGTCCGGCATTCGTGCGCGCACTCGCTCCAGTTTTGCCACGTCCGACCCATAAATCGCATTTTCCGCGATATTTCGAGGAGCGAACTGTATCCTTCACCACTGATTAGAAAACTTCGCGCTTCGCCGTTTTTCGCTCTACCCGAGGCCGTATTTGATTTGGCTTTAATGCGATTTTTCGTGGTAACAGCCGCAGCTCGTAACCACCCCCGGCAACAGCTCCGTGATCCGAGGAGAGCGAAATGTATGGCGAACTCGATTATCTTGCCGTCCTTTTTCACTCTGATGAAGAAGCCACTGTTAGCTTTCTCCGGCCCAAACTTCAATTACCTAATCCTTTTAACGATAAAAGCATCTCCGATTTCAGTGCGGCATCAGGCGGAACCGTGCAGTAAAATATCGCAGAATTCACGCGAATTTTTGACTTAATAATGATGCTCTTTGTGAGATTTACATAACTATTTCTATCTATTATAGGAGAAATTAAACTTCGGTTTCTCCATTCAAAGCACAGATTTCGTAGAGTTATATTTAATGGGAATGATATAAGTTATAAGATCGATTTGACGTTATCCGGAGAAACGCTGTTAAAAATTGACGTATCATGACAGCGCAATCAATCACGATCGTTTTTCTTCGACACTATCATGATTGCTCACGTATTTATACGCATTCGGGTTTCTAAAAATCTGAAAAGTTATATATTTTCACATTTTACTAGAATTATTTATTTATTTTTAAAGATTATATACTTGATACATTTTTAAATATATGCTCAATTGATTATTATCAACTTCTTGATAAAATGGCGAGATTAATATTTCATTTTATTTGGTTTTTCACGTAACTAGCCTAACCTTCAAGTATTGTAAAAGTATTAATAATGAGGTCGATGATAGTCGACGTGTACTCATGTCTTCAGTGTTATTCCGGTGACTTCATGAATGCGAAGAGGAGAGAGAACTTACACCATGATAATATTCAACTGAGTCGACAGCGGGTTATCATGGGGCAATATCTACGGTGGCTAGGGAGAAAACTTGACTGTACTCGAAGCAAGCGGACACCCTCGCGCAGCGCAATCGATCGTGCTCTTCCTTCGTGTGGAACTCGCGTTCTCCGCGACATGAGATAACGTACAATCGTGATGCGTGGGAGCGTGCCATGTATATCGATCTTTCTCTACCAAGTTCTTCCATTCATACACTTCAAATTTCTCGGAGTGAACTTTCACTCCAAAAAAGTGAAAATATAACCGCTTTTGAAAAAGAAAATATTTCATTTCTTGAAAAAGAGTGACAATTTTCAAGAAGTGAAATATTTTCACTTAGAGTGAAATTTCATTTCAAGAAATTTAGAGTGTATACACCAAGTGATATATAGCAGCGTATATTTTGAATCTAAAAAAAAAGAATGACAAAGGGGTTCGCCCCTTCTCAACAACGATCATGATTCTAATCTTTTTCCTACTCAATTTCCCGTTATTCTTCAGCGTCAGAAAATCCACACATGCGTACAGTGGACAGTGACACGCACACGCACACACACATACACACTTGATACGCTCTATGCCCTTCCTGTCCTTCACCCTTATGACTACATGACTAATTGTAATCCCTTCAGTCAAGTTTTTTTTATTTTTGTTTGTTTTTTCTCGTACCTCTCTCTTACACGCACCTCTCGATACAAGCAAGAGTCTTTAATGATATGACGATGACCGTGATATGATACGATATGATATGATATGATAATGAGATGATTAATGTGATCATGATCATGATTTCTTACCATGATTTTTATATTTACTTATTTGTTGCACGTTGTTTGGTGCGTCTCCGTAAGCAGTATGAGGCGCTCGCAGACCCCCTGGTCGTCGACATTTCGAAACAGTGCTCCCTCATCCCTTGAAAAAACGAGGAATTAATTTATTCGAATGTCCCCGTGAGTCCTTTGATTTAAAGCGACTCTCAACCCTTTCAAGCCCTTAGCCCAAAAAAGAATCGATATCTCGCCGTCTGTAATCTTTTGTTTGTAATCTTTTCATTTTTGTGAAGATAAAGATTATTAGAATTAATTTTATTGTCAATTAGGTTAATTTATTAATTCATTTTTCTTTGTACATGTATTATAATTTTATGGATCCAGACAATCACGTATGCCATTATACAATTAAATTTCAACATTTGAAGTATATATATATATATATATTTCTATGACACTTGACTTTTTAATAATCGCTAATTAATTGTTTAAAATTGTTGTGATTTTTTTTCGGTTTTATGACAACTCTTGTTTTATTTCTGGACATTAAATGCGCGAGTTCTTAGAGTATTGTTCTGAAATTTTGAAATAATAAAGTGCGGATGATAGGATACGAATAAATGGATAGATAGCTATTCCTTTCAACTTTTGCGATAGCGGTAGAATAAGAGAAGCGCGAGATCTACGGAAAATAACAAAAAACGAGATATCCACGAAAGCTTCTGTCGCTTCGTCGCGTCTCGAGGGAGCCTCGGGAATTAATTAGCGTGTCTCGCGTGATACATAACGGTCCAGAGAGAGAAAGAGAGAGACAGCTATTGTGCATCAAAGAAATAAATAGGGCCGGCTTGGAGAAGGAAACGCCGGTAGGGCTGAGGGTGATGGAAGGGTTTAAAGAGAAAGAGAGGAGCACAAAGGAGCTGGCCGGTGTTGCCCGCGG
>Ga0157364_1008970_pt1 | contig 10369 bp, 3 predicted proteins | sample AttsexASBM2_FD_111476 | JGI IMG/M metagenome (GOLD analysis project Ga0157364, IMG submission 111476) | Fungus gardens microbial communities from leaf cutter ant in Ribeirão Preto, State of São Paulo, Brazil - Atta sexdens ASBM2 | ecosystem: Host-associated > Fungi > Mycelium > Unclassified ... | reverse complement strand
TTACTAGAATAATTATATTAATCAAAATTATAATTATCTCAACTAGAATTCTAATAAACATAATCAGAAAATTCATCCATTTTCCACCAGAATTACTGTTTAATCCAATCAGACAAATAAGATTTTTCTCAGTGAAACGTTATGCTGTCGCACGAAGATTGGAATGTACAAAAAAAAACTTATTTTATGCATAATATAAGAATACTAAGTGTACACTGAAAAAATTATGTTATATTATGAGATATTAAGAAAATGTTTGGTTGAAAATGGACGAATCAGAAGATTCTGATTATATTAATCAGTATTTGGATTATCTCAATTAGAATTCTAGATTTAACCAGAAAATTCTGATTCGTCCATTTTCAACCAAAATTAATTCCAATTAATCCAACCAAGATCTTTTTCTCAGTACATTATTTTAATTGAAAATAATTTTATTAATTCACAATAGCAAATGTTAACAAATATATCATATTTGTTTTAATAAAATTTTATTTGTTTCATTAACATTGTTATTACATCAATAAGATTATTTTCAATTAAACGCTACATAACAATTAACGCTAACATAACAATTAACGCTACTAACATTATTTTTTTTAGTTAATATTCCCGAATGCGCAGTTGTTTAAAAAAATGAGTACTCTTGTGGCCAGATATTTGTTCCAAATATTAAAAATTAATGTAGAGTCATCACTAAAAATTTGTTTCAAATTTTAAAGATCAATATTCACTTATTATGCGCAATGTTGTATCTGTTACATCTAATATTCTGATATCATAAATTCATGTATTCAATGTTGTCAATTGAGAATGGAAACGAATATCTTCTGTTTCTTTAATTTTTATTTCGCACGTGTATTTACCTTAGCACCAGGTATCTTATGTATAGAACAAAAATTTATCCTCGGTAAAATTGACTAGATACGATTAAATATAATTTTTAAAGTCTATCAGACTCAATTACAATAGGATTGAGGTTGTATTGGATTTGATCAATTAAAGCGAAATTTATTTAAATTGATATTAGTTCTTTCTTTGATTGGTTAAATTGCAATTCAATTTCAATCCTAATCTGAGATTTATATATAGCTAATTATAATTATACAAATTTCTAATGGTGGCTCTAAATTTCTAAAATATGTGCACAGACGATTGAATTCGCAATGTATAATGAATTTGTTGAATAATAACGAAATATTTGCAAAATGTGTACTACAATGGAAAAGAAAGATATCATTTCTTGTTGCTGTGGGCAAAAAATGTAGCTTTATTTCTTTATTAGCATTATCAATATTTTTTTGGAGATTTTGTACTGCGCATAAATTAATCATGAGGAGGAAAAAAATGTATTGCGCTTATCAAAGAATAAAAAATTCTTAGTTGCTATGCGAATAGATTTTTTTTTATCGATTCGAATCCTCATGACTATTGGGCAAATTTTTAATATTTCAATATGTTCGAAGACTCGGTTAATGTTTATTTCTATGTATAAATTAACTTCAATCTCGATTGAATTTTCTCGGTTTGATCTTTACCTTTTACGCTTAAAAGTAGAAAAAACAAGTTAAATTGAGATTAAAATTGAGATTAACGTTGGTAGAAATAAATCAGCATAAGTCGTTTCGTTCATGGAATCATCAGGAGGCAAGATTTAACGTTATCGATAAATAAAATCTCGACAGTTTCGCAGATATTATAAAAAAAATGTTTTTTTTTTAAATAAGACTTCTTTAATCATGGAAACGAGAGTGGCTTAAGTCTATCTTTCAGATTAATTTTATTATTTATACCGATTTAGATTAAAATCTCGATTTAATTTAATTTTTATCGTTTTTAATTCTTAGATATACAAAGACTCTTAGATATACAAAGAGTAAGTAAAAATCAAGATTAATATACATTAATAGAAATTGACAGAAAAAGGAACATTTTATTTGATTTCTAAGCGTTCAGAAATTTCACTCGATTACACCCAGATATAATTTTAGGTCCGTTCACATTGTTAGAATTTTGTACACTCAACATTTTCGCTTTTCAATATACGAATATATATTTATCTCATTTTAAGTGTTAATAAATTTTTGGAGATTTTAAGTAATGCGAACAATCCTCTTATTTAACATTCGGTGAACAAGAATAAAATAATATATCTTAAATTTCTGAGAATGCATTCCCTGGGGATATTAGTTTAAAGCAATCTCAAAAATATGAGCGATCAAAAAAATTCAAATAATTAAACGGATGAATATTCGTTCGAACATTCATTTATTTATCAAATGCGAAGATTCTACTCAAAGATCGTCTTATTTATTAATTAAATATGAGACTAAATGCCCTTTTCTATATCAATATAGTTTAATCTCAGTTCAATTAACTTTTTTTAATTCTTAGAAAATAGATATACATATTTTGAATAATACTTTTTTAGTTTTTCAGGAAAAATATATTTTGAATAAAATTTTTCTTAGAGAGGACATTTAGCCCTATATGCTCGTTTCGGACAATGCAGATTAATTTTAATCTCGGTTCAATTTACTTTTTATCTTTTTCAATATTTCTAAGCACTCTATCTTTTCTAATTCTTCTGAGAACTTCATTTTTTTTCTAGTTCTTAGAAAAAGATAAGTAAGTTAAACTGAGATTAAAGTTAATCTACATTGTTAGAAACGTGCATAGAGCTACTTACATTTCAAAACACTCCTGAAGAAAATTTTACTCAAAAATATATTGTAAACTATATCGATTTTTTTCTACTTGATGATAAAAGTTGATACAAATACCATTCTTTGTTATTCTCTTCAAGAAAGATAACAGATGTTTGTGTCTACTTGTATCACAAATAGAAAACATCCATTATATCCAGTGAAATTTTTTTTGGAATGTAGTCTTCCTACGCCTTATTTTTCGCGAGCCCTTCCAGAATGTCCTAAGATTCTTTTTAGCTGAATTTTTTGTGCACAGTTAATTTCTCTTTTATCTTTTTCTCTCCAACAATCCAATGTGAAAAGATAAAGAGAAAAGATAAGTCATAAAGAAGTTTAAAGGATCAATCCTAATTTTTTTCCAGAGCGGTAACATGAAGAGTGAAAATTTTTTTATATGTGTTTTTTACACGTATATACATACATACATAAAAATTTGCACTTTTCACGTTTCCGCTCTAGTGATCGATACTCAGAGAGAGAAAAAGAAGGTTTTTAAATATCCTTTCGTAATAATAAAAAATCCCTCCGTCCTTTTCTTACAAAAGAACAGTATAATTATAAACAAAGAATCAAACTTTCGAACGTTCTCGAGAACGTTAAGAACAAGGACGGCGAGAATCGCGAAAGGGTCGAGTGAAGGAAAAGTAGTTGCACAACGACAATGACTCACTCTGCCAGTAGCGACGAACGATTCCGGCCGACTCGGGCCGATTGCAGACAGCGGAATCCGCAACGCACCACTCGTGTCGTCACCGGAAGCTCTATCGGCTGACGGGACTGTCGCGAGGGCGTCTGTTCCACTGGCGACAAAATCTCTCACCGGCGTAGCTGACGCGCGACCGAACCGGCTTCCACCGGCTCTTCTCTCGCGCGTTCGCGGACAACGATCGCGCGGAGCGATCTCTTAAACGCTATTCGCTTCGCGCACAAAACGGGACGGACGGATCGCGCGCGGCGATCTCCTCTCGCAGGACCGGCGCGGTTACAGGTGTTCCGAAAACTTCCGAAGTGCGTTCCCCTGGTCACCGGCGTCGCGCATAGACGTTACTACGCTCGAGATGCTAGTCGCAACGTTACACCGGGCGTGGCGGATCACGACTGATTTTCGCCGGGCGCTGTTCTCTCTCCCTCTCTCTCTCTTGCTGCGCCGGTCCGCCGATCCGCCGCGCCGCCACGTTCCGCCGGATGTCGCCACTGCCGGTCGGCACCCGTCCAATGCCGAGCGATGACTCACGCCAACCCTCATGTGTCGGCCAGCCGGCTACCCCCACCCTGTCATTTGTGCGTCTTATACGGGGTGTTCATTCGGTACAGATAAGATTTTTTTCTGTCGTTGAATTAGTGTACACTTTTGGAACTTAAAGTGAAATAGGTATATGTTTGATATTTGTCGAAAGCAAGAAAGAGAGTTTTAGTGCAGTCTAGTGCAGGAATAGAAAACAGACCAACAGTGTGCATCGGTGTGCACTAAGCGGGATTTTGAAATATTTCATTAAGTCTTTTCGAAACCGTCTTGAAGCAGAACATGATAACGTCAAATAATGTCAAAACAACATTAAAATTAATGGAAAAGTGACTTTTAAGGAGATATTTAAAATAAGATAATTATGAAAAAATTACTTACATTATTTTACATCTCATTTAAAAGTAACATAAACAATTTAGTGGTTTATCATCTGGATCAAAAATTATTTCAATATACAATAGTATTTTTTTATTTCTATACTCTAAAAGAAATGTATGGAAATGTATTATAAAATAATAAAAAAAAAATCTTGATTTAAAAAAATATAATTATTTTATATAATCATTTAAAGTAAGTACAAACATTAATATATATGCTATATATATCGTATTTTCTTAATAAACATTTTCAAGCTATATTTTGACACTATGTTATCATGACTTTGACTGTGTTTAGAAAAAGCAGTTTTGCAATTGTATTGTAAAAATTTTTAATATATGATTAGTTTATACATTCAGTGAGGAATTAAGGATAAAAAAAACTGATCACATACAAGAATTTTACAACAGTTGCAAAGCTTTTTTTCTGCTGAAAGCAGCCTTTATATTCCGTTTATGAGTACTGTATCTCCTTTCAATCCTCACAGTAGTGATTTTATACTTCTATACTATAGTGTACACATACAAACATTTCAAATCTCAACAGATTTCTTTGGATTTCCTTTTTTTTTGCTGCTATGATATTTTACCAGAGAAAGAGAAAGATAGAGAGGATCCAATTATCCCTTTTACAAGAGATCTGTTTTATTTGTACTTTCTATATCCTCCCACAATTTCCTTCTCCTCGAACTTGCCCTCTTCGAAGTTTGAATGTGCGTTTATGCGAAAATTTTTTTCTGTCATCCGATATTCTTAAGGACAGGCGATGACTCAACAGTCACCCTCGCCTACGTTCGTAATTTCCGTCTCGTCATAACTCGTCGTTTCATTTGGATATTGAAATTTCCGAGACCTTAAATTATTATTTAAATCTCAATATTCCGTGGATACACGTGAAAATAATCTCGCTAAGTTTATCGCTTCGATCAGTGCATTTTTCCATATCTACGTATCGAAGATTGAACGTATCAAGATTGTTCTACGCTGCTTTCACCAACGCGTAGAAAGTTTCCTTTTTAACGAGTGCGATCGCTTTTACGTCGATGAGAGAGCGTTATTTGCAAACATGGAGAAATGCGAAGGGTGTGAAATGTATAAACGTCTCATTTTTTTATATTTAATTATGTATGCAAACAATCTTTTCGCCCCTCACTCTTTTTTAAATCAGAAATGTGCAATCAGTAGACGAGCCCGCCGAGTTTATGAGATTTTAGGAAAATGATCGAAACAATTATTGCTATTTTAAGAAAAGGCACTCAAGCATAAAATTACTACGTACAAAGTAATTTTGTTATTTTTATGATATAATATTATATCATAATATCACATTATACATATATTATATTAATAGTACACTAAATCAAGAGAGAGAAATATTTGGTATTTGTAATTATCATTGCATGACAAAATAATCATTTTTAGGATCTTCATCTTTTTTGCTGCTATAATGTTAATAATTATATTTATAGTCTTATAAAAAATATATAGCTGGCATCATAAATGTCTATAAATTATATTTAAATTATAGTAATAATGATCATTTTTTTTCTCTGTATAAATTATAATATTGTATTACAGTGTTACACATCCGTAGGATTTTCTTTCAACATAACTCTTAATTAAAAATTTAAACTCTTAATATTATTTTAAATAATTTACGCGTGATTTATTCTTCACAATTTATTTTAACGTAAAATTCACTAAGCATATAGCCACAACGTTAGCAGTAACTGAGAGAATGTATTTAATAATCTACGGATATATATTGTGAGAGAAATACGTTCGCGGGCATCCAAAAATATTCATCGTGTATTTATCAGTGTTGTACGAGAACAGGAAATCCGTTCTGTCGATCTCGCTGCCCTGCAAAGAACGTCTTAAGCGATACTCTCTTTTATGATCTTTTTTCCTGGGTTGGGCCATGTCGTGCCCAAAGTAACGATAGCGTTAATTAACGTAATAAATGTGATACATGCTATTTTTGAAAATTAACTGCAAGACATGGAAGAACGAACGGGGTCGTTCGAGTCTAATGGACAAGAAGATCACGGACCGGCAAACAGCTTGACCAAGGACGCGTTTAAAAGTATTTGCGTGGAATTTAATATTTTCTACGTGATGTGATGAATCATAGCTAACACTCCCACCAGTTGAAAAGACTCCCTCTTAAATCACGCTCTTAAATTATGTAACGTTGCGACCGACATCGCGAACAGCTACGAACTTTTTACGGGCGAATTCAAAACAGGAAGCAATAAGTTTTATATAAATTGAGCACAAGGAAACATGGTGTTGTGAGGCGCGCATTTTCTGTTATAAAAATTTTGTTCGACAGACATTGAATATTATGGCACATCTTGCCATAATATTTTTAATATTTTTAATACATTACAAATCAAACCCGAATATTTTTTTATGGAGATTTTTCCTGTCGTAATAAAAGAGTTAACATGCTTATGTATGTAAGAAACATAAATCTCTCGAAAATATTTGTGAAAAGTACACATGTGCTAATAATAGTAGTGCTCTAACTTTGAGCTAATTATAAAACTGCGAGACTTCAAGAAGAAAATATTATAAGACGAACGGTGAAAGATATGTTAAAGACATAGTTAAGAAAAAAGAGAAGCAAAAAACAATTCTAAGAAGAAAACAAATCTATAAGATTTCCATTCCGTATTTGAATCGAGTTAATTAGCCGAGAGACTAATAAATAAATATTGTAATTATAAAATTATATTTAATAAGAAAATATAAATAATAAATAATAAAATCCCGATAATGGATCAGTTAAAGATATCCTTATAAAAAAAGAATTGTAAGAAGAAAAAGTTGCCAGCGCAAATCGAAGATTTCGTTTTCCAATCCGATTCGCGCAAAACAAATCAGAATCAAACGTGCTAATTATAAAACCGGAGAATTTTAACAAGAAAATATTGTAATTATAAGATAATATTTAATAAGGAAATATAAATATTATGATATAAACGAACGATGAGAGACGCGTTACAGATATATAAGAAAGAAATGAGAAAAAAAGAGACTCAGAGTTTTCATTCCAGTTTGCGCAAATTGCAACTGGAAGGGAATCGAACGTACTAATTAAGATTTAAAATTAAGATTTCAATAAAAAAATATTATAATTAGATAAGATAATGTTTAATAAGAAAATTTATAAATATTATAATTTATAGATGAGTGATGATTGTGACGCATTATAGATATTTATATTTTTTTATGAGAAAAAAATACGAAGATTTTCCGCTTTGCACCGGAAGTTGAATGTGCTAACAATAAAACTGTGATTGAGAGAGATTTTGAAATTGTAAAAATGAAATTGTAATTATAAGATATTATTTGATGAAAAAAATATAAATAATGTTGGACGAGAGATGATAGGTTATTTAAGAAAAGATTTAAGAAAAAAAGCTGTCAGCGCAAATCGAAGGCCTCATTCTTCGTTCTCTGGTTCGTGCGAATCGCATTGAGAATCGAATGTGACGCAACGAAACCGCACATCGCATGCATCCGGGCGACTTCCAAGGAGGTGGAAACGACGGACGAATGAAAGGAAGGAGAGAGAAAACCGGCGAACCGTGGTGCTGCGGACGTACCGTGGCGTCTCCCCGCGTCTTTGCCCGCTTTGCCGATTCACGAAGCAAAGCACGAAGGAGTTCCGCTGTCGCACGTAGCATAAAGGTGGTTCCAGACTAAGCCAAGAGCGCGAACAAACGCGAACGAACGAGCTTGCTTCGATAAGCGCGAATCGCGCGCTAAGAGTACGTACTGGAAAAAGAGGCTGGTTGCATTAATCCGCTGGAACAGTTTTTAATGGAAAATGGACAAATCAAAATTTTATACACTAAACAAAATTTACTAAATCTTAATATATATTTCTTTGAACAGCACATTTCTATCAAGCAAACATTTATTTACTTACAGTAAATAAATATTTGATAAAAAAATGATAATCAAATCAAATTAACGGATTTTATATCAAATAAATATATGTTTATACTTGGTTAATATTTACTTAAAACTATTAAAAGAAATGTTTATTAAAATTTAATAATTTTTTTAGCGCATATAAATCTGATTAATATTATATGATCAGAATCCACTGATTCGTTCATTTTCAACTAGAAATTTTTCTCCGTGCAAGAAAGAGTTCAAGTTACGCATCCGTAAAAACCTCTTGTCGCTACAGTCTTGTTAAAAAAGCAAAAGCATTTCCTAAATTTCATTCACAAACGTTCGTTCGTGATCGGTTTGGATTCACCTTAAAACGCCGTACAGAGTATAAGCGTTGCCACATCGCGGCATTCCAGCCGGCATGAATCATCTAAGTACCTAACGTGGTCCGTACATGAAAATACGCGATACATCGCGTACGGTACATACACGTTGCCACGCGACGACAACCCGGCCGATTGCGCCGGCCGATCCGGCATAATCGCAGCATTACCGCGCCGAGGTGGAACAACGCATATCCTGGACGCATTAGTACTTGTCCGTCTAGCGGATTCCGTGCTCTCTCACCGCGAAGCACGTTACCTTTAATCGAGACATCATACAGGGTGTCCTGAAATCATCATTCAATCAAGTTTCGCGAGTAGGTTTATTATGTCTGAATTATAAGAAAAAAAGTACATACTCTCTAAATTCTTTAGAGTGGAATCTGTGAAGAGTGAAAATTCAGCTGATCTTAAAAAAGTGGCTTTTTAATTTTTAAGAGATTTCACTCTCCAGAGTGAGAATTTAGTTTAAAAGAGTTTTGAAGAGTATGTACTTTTAAAAAAGATAATGATCCGAAAGCAGAAGAAAGCGATAAACTTTCTTTAAGTGTTAAATATGTTATATTATATTTTATGAATATAAAATTTTAATTAATTAATTTTACGAGCTCGTAAAATTAAAAGAGTATATATTTCAAAAAACGACCGGTCAACCTTATAATATTCATTTGAATCCAATTTGATCCAAAATCGTTTTTCTCGATTTAAAGGGATCTAGCTTTTCCAGCTAACATTGAAAAGCTTCTCACGAACTGCATACGACTAAGATCCTATTATTCATGTAAAAATTCAAATGTATAATAATCATTTAATAATGATATATATTTGTTTTTCAACAATAAAGACTAAAACATTCAACAGAAAATCAATTCGAAATACTGTGACTTTTAATAACGATAATTTGATTAAAGATTAAAGATAGGAGGATTGTTTTAAAACTGTATTTTTAGCGACATTCGTTAAAAATATTTCAAACGCCAACCGATCGATCGGCGGGAATGACTCACGCAGTCCGGCATAATTGGCGAATTATGGGTGCACGTCAATACCGGTATGCCAGCTGCAGGCTTCGTTCTGGCGTGCAGGGCATCGATTGCGGTAGTTTTCGCACGCAAAAAATTGCGGTCCGTAGTCGGAACGCGTCCATAACTTGTTATTAGCCCATAACAATAAACCGAACTGAGTCTTGATTAGGCGACAAACTGGTAACGCGGATTGGAGTCTAGTATCGAAACGTGCGGAATTCTGAATTTTCGCGTGATTTGATAGCTCTATTGCAATTCATTGCAGTATTGCACGGAAATCGTTTAATTCCACGATACAATACCGCAATCTACTATTGCAACGTATTGTTCGCATTGCGTTCAGCCCTCTGATTTCACTTTAGAAGTCAAAATGACTGTACGATGGCTATGCAATTTTCTTACAGCATTTACAAATGTAAAAACATCAATATACGGATTGCTTCACAATCAGCAATACTTAATACTGTTCTTTTAGAAATTAATCAGAATAAAAAAAATTTTATTGTATATAAAAATATTTACAAATATTTAAAAAACAGTTTACAGAGATTGCAATAATTTTTAAATAATAGATGATTAAAATTAGCTAATTTAAATCTTAAACAAGATATATTAGGATCTATATTAAATAATTTCTATAACATTCATAGATTTATCATCTCAAATAAAACATAATTTGGCATTCATAGATACGACGGGCAGCGTCAAAGTTATGTGA
>Ga0157364_1008969_pt1 | contig 10370 bp, 5 predicted proteins | sample AttsexASBM2_FD_111476 | JGI IMG/M metagenome (GOLD analysis project Ga0157364, IMG submission 111476) | Fungus gardens microbial communities from leaf cutter ant in Ribeirão Preto, State of São Paulo, Brazil - Atta sexdens ASBM2 | ecosystem: Host-associated > Fungi > Mycelium > Unclassified ... | reverse complement strand
TAATATTTGTTTCTATTTGCTGCGCGCAGATATTATTTAGTTATTAGCTATCAGATTAGAGAGATCGGATGTAATTTATTATTATGCAATAATAAATAAGACTGCATATGTGGAGACATATCGCATCGATGTTTGCTAATTAATGTATAATATTACTGTATAAATATTACTGTATTATTATTATTATTATTATTATTATTTATCAAAATAAACATGTTAGTTTTTATTATACTAATTCCTGTCTTAAATAGATGACGAATAAAAATTATTTTTATCTTGGCTTATTTTGAGAACTGTATTATTATGCTTCTAAATTCAAACTGAGGTAAAACCAAAAGCGGGATAACCTAATGAAGATAAAGGGAAGGAATATATTTTAAAAGTTTCACAAAGGGAAGACCCTTTTTAGAGACAACTTTCTTTTTTCGTGAGCTCCGACAATTTCCTCGGTTTTTTTTACATACTTGATAAGTTAATTCAGGAATCCGAGAATACTAAAGTAAGGCCAAAAACTCAATATTTATTATTTAAAATAAGTGTATAAAATCTCAACGTTAATATAACTACGCTCTAAATTTCTTGGAATGAAATCTCACTTCAAAAGAGTGAAAATATGTCTGCCATTCTTGAGAGTGGCAGATTTTCACTCTTTTTTTTTGGAGTGAGATTTATTATAAAGGAAAAACTCTAACTTCTTTTTTGGAGTAAATCTCGCTCCAAGTGAGAAAAAAGTGAAATCTCGTCCTAAAAAAGTAAAAATCTGTCACTTTATCAAAAGTATAAATATTTTCACTCTTTTTCAATAGTAGCAGTATTTTCATTTATTCGTTTAGAGTGAGATTTTACTCCAAAAACTTTAGACATTATTTAAATTAAAATATTACATTTCCACTATAAAAATAATTTATGATATAAACGGTTTTATATGATTTTAACAAGTTATTTTAAAGCTATTTCTGATTTAATTTTGAATTAAAAAAATATATATAATAAAAGTTATGTTTGTATATTATATGCACTAAAATAAAAAATATCGGTACAGAATATAATTGTTATTTTAATTTCAATGAATATTTTTTCAAAGAAATAGTAACAAACTCTTTTTAAATTTCGTATTGAATAAATACGAGACTTTGATCTCAATAAAATTGCATAAGCTAAAAATGCACTTAGACCGTTATAGAATTTCCATCTTCCAAAAAACGTATATTCGTATATCACAATGGACAAAATAATGGGTAGGAATTAACAGGGTGCTGCATTTGCATTCTGTTAATGCAAATTCTTTGCAGCAAATGTGTGAACGTAACATGTTTCGTTTTGTTTGCAGCGAAAAACGAATTGCTGCTTTCGGATAGTGAAAAAGCCTCATGACGACACGCGTAGCTGTATTCGCTAATAACGACTGCGCATTTTGGAAGTTTTGTTTAACCCTGGTAACGGCTGGGCTAACAATGAGCGGTTTGAAATTAACGCATCAAAACCACGACACGCATTGAAAAACGTTACGCACAATTCGCGCATGTGTTAAATAATTTTATCTCTTTTTGTTGCTCTTATATTGCAGTTGTGACACTAGCACATGTAAATAATGTGTGAATTTCAACGCCAGCGTAATTGCTCGCTGCTTTTACAGTCGGCGCGGTTGCAAATGTAGATTACAGAGGATATAATATATGTACAGAGAGTAGTATTCTAAATTTTCTGATTTTAATAAAGATATTTTGAGAGACAGCTCGACGTGTCCCAAATTTAGAATAGAAAATAATAAGTTAGATTAATATTAACATTTATTGAAATGTTAATATCTGTTCAAAATAATGAAATATAGAGAATATAAAGGCGCAAGGAATATTTAAATATGCAATTGCAAAAAAATAAATATTATTAAGTTTTAATTTTAAACCTGTAATTTTAGCAATCAAATATAAAAAGATAAGATTACTTAATTTTTCACTTTACTTTCATCTTTAGAAAGCTTAAAAAAAGAGACTCAGGATTCATAAAATTAATATGAGAAATATAAGCCGCTTACAAAATACACGATAATATCTTAAGCCTTTTATGGAAATTCGCTCTTTTCATATAAAACGATAATAATGATAAAAATAATAAAAAATATTCAAATAAAAAATTTATCAATTTTCACTAATTAATACTTCAGCCATTTTTTTTCTTGCAATTACAAATGCAAATCTGATAATACTTCAATTGCATTTCACTTATAATTACCAGATTTCCCAATGTTATTAAAACGTTGATAGAGATAAAAATCAAATCTAAAGTAAATTATAAAAACACAGTTCGATATCATTTTGATATAATTTTTAGAGCAGGAATATTTTTTTCGATACCATTTATATTGTATACTAATATTTAGTTACACGATTTTTTGTGAACTGTTCAGACATGTTTAGATCCGTTTTTTTCTTTGACTATTCAACGAGATCGATAAAATTCGACGCCGTTCTACAATTTGCTTACGATCCTTAAGCGTTTCGTAATCGTAAAAAAGAAATTTATCAGATAGAAATGGGTGTCTCTATTTCCAATTCTCTTTGTGGATAGTGGCCAGAGGTACGGTGCCACATGGAGCCACCATACAGACCTAACGAGCAACCATAAGGGCGAACTCAATGCAAACTTGATGGCAGGGCATGTTGTTCCGAGCATACTCGAAAACGTAGTGATGGAGGTAACATACGGGTAGCATAATGCAGATTCCGGTGTGCGATTACGACGGTTTGTGCAGACAGTACAAACAAACCCGTGAAACTTGCGTGTGCCCTTTGACGGTCACTCATACGTTAATAATTTTTCAACAAAAGCCCACAACCACCAGCGAACATAGCGAAAAGGCGGAATAAAATTGGATAAAGATTTTTGCGAAGGAACGTATCGTCAATTCTGAAAGGATTGCAATTTGATAGAGAGGGAGAGAGAGAGAGAGAGAGAGAGAGAGAGAGAGAGAGAGAGAGAGAAGCCTTTTCACGTTTCCTTTTCACAATGTGCAAATGTGAAACAGTTTCTGCTCTCAGCAACCGAAATTTAATCACTCGATCATATTGTGATCGATTTTCAATATGTATAAATGAAATATATTTTCGGCAAACAGTTTTAAACGAAGAGTGCAATTTACTATTTTTGCAATTTAAAATTATATAAATAACGTTAGAGCAATCTAATTTGTAATCAATGAGTGAATAAAATCAATATATTTAATCAATTTTAAAAACACTAACACTAATTTTCATTGTTTCATATTTTTCCGGAATACATATTTTTTTTTTCTTCTATCATATTAATATCGAGAATACTTCAAATACTTTCGCTCTCGCATAAAAAGATTAAAAGAGCAAGTAACATATTCGTTACAAACGAGTTCGTTGTAATTCTCGGTCGAGTAGCTTCATTTTAAAGCTTACACAAGCAAAGAGAAAGTCGAAAATAGGCGAACGAGAAGAGAGCTGCCTGCTTTTGGATTAAAATGAGCAGAAAGAGTGTGCTTTTCAGCGCGACACAGGTGCGTCCGCATCGCTGCATCGCGAGTACATCCTTATATTTTTTCCGCTGTCTTGGTCACTACTCTTTAATCCTCCGTACTTAAGTCCCTAGTTTACCACGAGCAAGAACTTATCCTTGCTGCCGTGAAAACGTCGGTCGGTCTTAGATAAATTCTCTGTTTATGAACAAAACACTTTTTTCATAAAGAATAGTTACAAGTTATTGGTATTTCTCTGATATCTTGAGGCGAAGATTAGAAATAAATATTAATACTAGTCTATTTAAAATTTATAAATATTTTCCTTTTAACAATATATCTCTATACTTTATCATTTTTAACCATAAATTTTTATTCAAATCTTTTAATACTTTACAAACTCTGTTTCATATAAATGTCTCAACATCGCGAAATTTACACGTATGTTGCTTGAATCTACATTTTAATCCCTATGGTCGATTTATTTGCTGCAGCATATTCATCTTGTAAAATATTATTGGACATTGCGGTTGTAATGTTCGCAGATAAATCTACGAAAGCGCAGGAACGTCAAGAGGGTTCACATTCTTCTTTTTGAATTTCGAGCTTCGGTGAAAAATTGGTTTATCGTCACCCCAACGTCCGAATTAAATTTCGGCTGAGAGCGGAAACTATTTCACATTTGCACGGAATTCGTTTTTCCGACGAACGGCCGTTCGTACCGCTGTCAACGTTCAGAAAGTTTTTCAGAAATAAACTTTGTTTTCTCTCCTTTCCCCTCATTCTGCCCTTTTCTCACCACTGACCTCTTGTTTGTGTGCTCATAAGAGAGTGTTCAGAGAAATACTAAATTTTCATTAGAATTTTGAATTTATCCTACTTTAGCATTAAGCTGCAACGTTATGTGGAACTGTTTGTAAATACTGTGTTCAGTCATATTTTCGATGGACAGGGAAATCGTTATAATCGTAATAAATCTCTCGTATGTAAAACGACGTGAGATTTAGCCGAACAAAGCTGCACTATACATGTAACATCGTTTTCGAGTTATTATTTATAACACAACGTGAAAAATTCTATTACATTTTGATATTGTGATACAATGCTTGTTTCTTCATGCGTACGTATAGAATTAATGTATAAAGTAAAATTTCATATTTAATCATTATATATTCAATTATCAACGTTTTATATAAAAAATATACAAATTCGACTTATAACATTTGTTTACAACTGTCTGAAAACTTTTGAAATAGTAAAATATATTTTTTTTAGCAAATAAAACGTTTAATGGCGTAATAAAACATAAATAAAAAAAAAATCTATTTGTCATTCTATCATACTCCTTTAAAAAATGCCGCTGAAAATGAGAAAGTTGCAGAAGCTACTGCAGTCGCAATTACTCGATGATGAAAGTTCGCAACAAACAAGCTAATTGTCAAGATTCCTTGTACCGATGTGGCTGTCACGCAAGTGAGTGCGATTATTAACAAACTTTGTAATTTGAAACAAAATCCCGGCGTTCCCAAGTAGCCAATGAATGCACAAGTTTGTTGGCGTAATACTAATTATTCTATTATTAATTAGAAAGTTTGTTCAACGTCTTGAATAGCGACTGTCCGATATATTAGTGTGCCCTTTTGCATGAAATTAAATGAAACGTCCGCATAGAAAGAAAAGCGCAACGGTAATTTTATTAATTGTGAAAAGGAAGACTATCTTCTTTTGTGAAATTTTTATTGCTAATCCTTCAAAAGATGGACGGAAAAAAAAAGAGAATTTCACGTTAGGTTTGTTCGCGTCGCATGTTCCAACATGCTCCAATATGCTCCTATCATAGCTCCTACTCACTCCAATGCGCTCATTAGAGTGAACTATGACAGGAACATGTTGGAGCATGCGACGCGAACAAAACTAATATATCAGTGACGATTTTATATTGTCGTATTGCACATGTCAAATAAATGCTCCAATATCAAGCATCTTTTCTTTCCATGCATGATACAAATGTTTGTATGAACATTTCTACATTATCGCAACATAATAAGATTTACTCAAGTAGTTTATTTTCCATCTAATTCGATTGAAATGTTTGGAGAGAGAAAACGATTATTTAGCTCCGGTTGCTATAATAGATATGTTGCCCTTGTTGAAAACGAAGAAAGGAGACGGAAGATGATGCCAAGTTTGCTTGCCAGAACCAGGCTCCGGTAATGAAATTTGCACGGATCTCTCGCGAGGTTCTTGCTTCGTTACGTTCATTCGCTTACTCGCTCACTCAGTTGATACCAGCTTTATATTGTACAATAACTCGCAGCAAACTTATTCACGCGAGTATTCACGTTACATCCAACCGCGCGAGTTGACGATTACCACATTGCTCACGCGCACACACACACACACAAAGCCGTTATCAATAATGCAAGAATTTAATAAAAAAATCCCAAAAGGGTAACGACTGTGAACAATACTATTTGAAGTTATACGGCCACGATCGTGCTATATTCTAAATTAAAAATAGAGGTATATTTCATTCCAGGAATTCGGGAATTGAGAGAGGTTCGCGTCGAAATGTGCGATACAGTCGACAAATATTTATCGGAGCGCATGGAACAACGCGTACAAATAAAGTTAATTAAGTCTTGTTTGTTCGCGAAAATCGGATGTTGTCTCCCACGCGGCTGCGACGCGAAGACATTCAGACACCGCGCCGCGCCGCCGACGTCGCCGTCCCCGTGATTATGTCTCTCGCCGCTGTGCATTCGCACACGTGCGAATTTCTGATCCGTGTGCACCCGCGGGACATGGAATAGCGCCTGCTATTGTGTCGTGACCCCGGGACAACGCGTCCACCTCTGCATTGAATTAGGGCGTTGCATCTCGCCGGAAATTGCGTCCACCCGGACTGATCTGATCGCCGGCGAGAAACACGATGTCACGAGATCAATAAAGTGCGCTTCACAAAATCAAACGAGGGTACACGCGACGAGAGTGTAGAATGCATTCGAAAATGATTGCGAATATATGTGTATCGGCTGCGAGCACAATGGATACTCCATGGATCTGAAATAATTTTAGTTTTATATTTGACGCTCCGTATATTCGAAACAATTTTAATTGTATTATAATTTAAATTTTGCTCTCGCAGTTTGCCGTTTCGTGTTATTCTCCGAACGCATCGTCCATTCGCACATATTCCCGTATTTATTTCATCAAGCACTAGGTATTATTTATCCGATACTACAAACTAAATATTTGCGCTGCCGTATTAAATATTAATATTAAGCAATTTACAATTTGTAATATATTTAATTTTTTCAACTTTATTTTTATTATAAATTATTGTCAATTTTCTACTACGTGTGAATGTTGCACTATCATAAGACATTGTTTGAATTAAGATATAAATTTCTAATAAAAATAGAAAATATTGTAGTTTTTAAAAAGAAAACAAAAAACTTTTTTTTTTTTAATTATTTAAAAACAATATTTCGTTCTTAATAAATTCAAAAATGAATCTACTACAATCGAGTGTAGTTTTAATTTAACATTATATATTAAAGATAAAAAAAGATGAGAACTATTGTGCCCGGAGAATATTTTCAACAAGAAAGATTGACACATTTTAAATATTGATCTTACATATTTGTCAAATAGTCAGGAACACATGACCTCTGGTATAACGTGACCCTGCAATATCCATCTACCTTGTTGCAAATAGGATCTTCAAGATGTAAAGCGAACGGTGCATTTGTGTGGCCCGACGGTGAAAGAATATTTCACGCGAGAATTTTACGCGAGAATTTTCGCGTCGATTCACAGAGCGCGCTCGTTCATTTCTCAGCTCCGTTTCGCGCAGCGCCATGCAACTTCCGCGAAATTAAGCAACTCACTGTCGTGTGCTCGATTACATTTTTCGTCTGGTAAAAAAAGCGTCAGTAAAAAGAACAAATGTCTGCAGTCATGAGAGGGTGCGAGTAGAAGGATGTGCGTGATGGCACCCTGCCATCGTAAGAAGAAGTTTGGCCGCCTCATTGACGTCGACTCTGCTTTTCCCTTGAGGATTTCCCGTCCTTAAAGTGCTCCCACTTGGCTTCCCTTGCGCAGATTGGCGGTTGGAAAAACGTGAATCTACCATCCGACCTCGTTATAAAATTCCCTGGCAAATTCCCTGGGGGGGGCCAACTATGATTTGATCTCGTCGCTTCTCATCACGATTCCCGTTTTGTTTTTCCTTCTCGCGTTTTGATAGATCCGATAATTTTTCGACTACTTCATTGGCTTTCGATCATCTCGGAATAGGAAGTTGCTTGCAAAAGAGATTCCATGAATTTCGAGCCAATAATAATCGAGTGATAATTCTATTCGATTTATAATCTCGACATAATCTCGACATATATTTAATTCATTTGCAGCAGACATCACGAGAAATCTTTATTGGCCACATAAATAATAATAATAAACAATTGAATAATAAATATCACAATTGTCACATTTTTCAAAGGATCCCTCAAAATCTATAACGCGTACCGTTCTATATCACATCGTTAAACGAAAAATAAGAGAATTTTTGATTAGTGAATATTAATACAGCTGATAGAAGCAACTAAAACAATTTAATTAACCGTACACTGATAATTAATGCATTATATATTCTCATTAAATCACTCTGCACCAACAATCTCTTCTATTTCGTATATCATAAATGTAAATGCCGGATCAGTTTCAATTAAAATTTCTCCCGGCTTCGGGTAAATTTATCACGGTCCATTATTCGATATCAGTAGAATCATTGTTGCGATTAACATCACGCACTGATCACCACAATCCGTTCATTTAGCCATTTCTCATTCAACATCGCATGAATATCTTGTGTAATGGAATCAAACAAAAAATATTCAAAGAACTACAGACATTCGCAGATCTCTCAAAACGTGAATAATTTGATATCACAAATTGTATTACTATTAATTATGATAAATTATAAATTATATATATAAATATTAATGTTCACATATAATGTGCATAATAATATGTCAATAATGTATTATTAAATGCGATAATGCAATATTATCTAGGTTTATATTATCTAGGTAAACACGTGCTCGTCAATCCACAGAACAAAATGGCATCGGTGCATTTGCATTTGTGAGCATTATCTCTCTAGAGTACACTTTCCTTTTTTACATCGATCGATCTGTGAAAGACAGTCGACCATCAACATTGTTCTCTTTTTGTGGTTTATTTTCCGTTCTCTCTCTGCTTGGTTCCGCATAAATTGATGATTACACCGCACGACCGGGAAAAGAAGCGAAGTCTCTAATGAAGTCGTGTTCTTTGTGCAATTTGCATTTGCTATTTCTTCGGAAAAATAGATTTCAAGTATAATAGCTCATCCCTGACAAATGGAATCAAAATTTTCACTACTTGAAAAGGCTATAAGAATGAAGAAATTTCTTTTAAGATTTAACCAATTCTTCATATAATTTATTATAAGAATATCAACAATATTTATTGTTTATCTTTTTTATTTAAATATTATAATAATTTCCATAAATTAATTTTTTTTTAACAATCTTAATCACTTTAAATAATACAATATTTTCATCAATAATTCTAATATACAAATATATAAATTGCTAAAGAAAGATATGTATGTAATTCTATAAATATTATTATTTATTTGCTTTCTTTTCTTTGCGTATAAGAACATAGATAACGAATTCCACAGAAAATTTCTGCAATATATCAAGTGAAACAAATTCGTTGGCCTGACAGACATAAAACTGATGTGAGCGGACACTGGATAGTGACCTATAACTATTTCCGGTGTCTTTGAGAGATGTCCTTCTCGTTAACCATTTGGGTTTCTTTGCCAGACAGTTCGTTAAGCAGTTCCTGCTTTGATACTCGTCCAACAGTCGGTGTCTCTAAATTTTTGGCGAGCTCGTAAATGAAACTGTTGCACATTGCACAATCTACAGTATTCAAGTAGAACGTGACGAGAATTCTTCAAAATGATTCATACAATGAGAATTTTTAACGAGTTAAACATAATAATACTTTTATTGCACATTATAGGATATGCTTGATTATTGTGCATTATGAACTCTTGCAAACAAATAAGTAATTCCATTTTATCGCATATGATATGATATTCTTACATTATCATATTTACAAGGGGAATTACCAAGTGATGGGATCGGCGATGTGTTTTTTACAGGCTGTTCTTGAGTGAGAAAAAAAACGGTATCTATCCGGTCATTTTAGCCATTGGCCCATAGTTTCGAAAAAATCAATTTTTTAAATAATTGTAATAATTTGAAAAACGTACTGTATAAATAAAAACATCAGTATTTTAATTTTTATTTTAACTTAATGTTATTAATTTTAATTATTTTTTGATTGTAATGAAATTTCATAAAATTACATATTAGTATTATAGATAATTAAACACTCATTTATGGAATATTTATTATTATCATTATCATTATCATTATTATTATCATTATCGTCGTCATTGTTGCTATTCACATATGAACGCATAAATAAGATTGTAATGAAAACTGTAATGATATACATTGTACGGAATGATATAAATCATAAAAACAAGAAAAATATAAATATTTATTGCATTGTGAACATCTTACAAGTGAATTTTTATTGTAGACACAATAACTTTTTCTAATATCTGGCGGAAAACAGATTTGATTGACATTATGGAAATAGCTTCTTTCAGAAATCAATTTTGACGAGAATCAAATTTTTCATTCTAAAATAAAATTCATTCTAAAATTCATTCGTAAGATGTTCACAATGCAATAAATATTTATATTTTTCTTGTTTTTATGATTTATATCATCCCATATAATATATAATGTACATCTAT
>Ga0157364_1008968_pt1 | contig 10370 bp, 7 predicted proteins | sample AttsexASBM2_FD_111476 | JGI IMG/M metagenome (GOLD analysis project Ga0157364, IMG submission 111476) | Fungus gardens microbial communities from leaf cutter ant in Ribeirão Preto, State of São Paulo, Brazil - Atta sexdens ASBM2 | ecosystem: Host-associated > Fungi > Mycelium > Unclassified ... | reverse complement strand
GCGCGAATTCTTGAAACATTGGAACATTAATACAGTTGAGGATAAAATAATAATTAATTCGGATATATATGTGTGTGTGTGTTTACACACACACACACACACACACACACACAGATACGCGCGTGCGCGCGCGCATATATAATTATATGTGCTTCCAGAAGGACGATTTTATGTGATCTGCTTGGAACACACTGTGTGTGTACGCGCGCGCGCGCGCGCGCGCGCGCGTGTGTGTGTGTGTGTGTGTGTATGTATGTGTGTGTTTTCAAGCAGACCATATAAAATCGTTCTCCTGGAAGCATATATAATTATCGAAACACGCTATTTAGAGAACACACGATTAAAGTTTATGAGAATTAATTGAATTAATTGGAGAATTATCTCCTCTTGATATCGTAATATATAATATATCTATAATTAAATCGAGTATCATTGAGTATCAGTACTTTAAACAATTTTATATTTTTACTTTTAACTTTGCTCCTCGTATTTTTTTTAGTTCTCGCAAGAAATCCGTTAAGCTAGAGAATAGAATATTGCTGAAATTAGTCCTTAGCAAAAGAAGAAATAATTTCTTGAAATTCGAATATTGAGAAACAACAGATATTCTAAGCTACAAAGTGTGATCTCTGCTCTGTTAGACCGAATGAATCGCTCATTACACGATCTCATTATGGAGTTCAATGTATTCTAAAATCTAAATAGGCAATTATAAACCATATATATATATATATATATATATATATATATATATATTTATATACACATATATATATATAATACATATGTATGTATATATAAATATAATCCTGGCTCCATCATGGTATTTGAATTTTTCGCGGTTCTAAGGATAACGCGACTAGGGGCTGTCGATTAAACAACAAATAATTTAGCAATAATTTATTATTCTAGTGCCTATAAATACTTGTATGTTTATAAAATCTTAGCACATTACATTAACTTTTAATTTATTTTATTCTGTATTATTATGAAAGATAATTATTGTAAAAATAATCGTTCTTGCCAATGCTGTAGTCTTGTGGAGATGTGCTATTCTATTTTCCTTTGCCGATGTTAATCGTAATGTATGTGAGAATGCGAGCGAACAAAGGAAGAAACGTATCACGCAATATTCGCTATATAAGAAAGACTTATAAAGCACTGCAGAAGGAAACAATAAATATGACGTTGATGATACTAAAAGTGACATTTCATTCTTATTATAATAAAATGCATGTATCTATATATAATTAAAATTAATTTTGGAATAAAAATGGATTTTGCCATGCTTGATTATGACTCATAACAATAGCAAATTCAATTCACATAAAATCGATTTACTTTTCTTCTGTGAAATGATAAATTTTTTTTATTAAAATAGATTACTTTACCAGTCATGTTGGTCATGCTAGTCCTGCCGATAAATTCGAATTCAACTGCATTAAAATAGATTTAATTATCTATCATGAAATAATCCGCAAAAGCTTTATCTTTCTTTCTCAACTGCATAATACCTTTACAAAAGAAGTACAATTTCAGCTTTAATCTTTAAGTAGTTCTTGTTTAAGTGTTTAATTTCAATTTAAGTGTATTTTTTTTATTATAATTTTTAATATACACATATACACATAAGTTTTTAATCATACACATCTATCTGTTAAATAATAAATGTCATTCAAATATTTAGAATTATAATTAATTTTATCAAACCGTTCAATGTATCGTACATTGATGGGACAGAAGATTATGTACACAATTCAGTTTCAAGTTTTTATAAGTGATATGAAAAACAAACTATTCATATAGTGATATCAATTCATACTCATTCATGTAGTGACATTTATACAAACCTCCAAATATTTGAAATCCATTCGAAATTCAATAAATATAACTTTATTATAAATACGATTTTCTTTTTTTATTTATACACATAATCGAATATAATATTCATGAGAAAAATTTGATTGTGATGTCGGATTAAACTTGATTACAAATCTATTTGTAATATTAAAAATGGAATATTATTAAAACGTATTGAAATTGCATACGGGCAATCGATGAATTTTTTTAAATTGAAACGGATTAATGTTGTCTTTTTAAGGCCCGATTTTACCAATGTAAAATTATTAAATTTTAACTCGGCTTACTACTTATTTTTTTAATTTACAGAACTAAAAGAAGATAAAGAATAAATTGAACCGAGATTAAAATTAATCTTACATTGGTGGAACTGGGGCTTAGCAAATTGCAGTCAGATTGGATTATAATCGATTAAAATGGATTATGTTCTCGGTTTTAATCGAAATTTTTCGGCAGAGAATGTGTTGATTATATTAATATTTATCGCATTGTACAGTACCAAAAGTTAAACAGATTACATATATATCGTACATTAATTAACAATAAAAGCAATGTATTGTTTGTAACTTTGAACATTTAGATAAAAATATATTTAAACGATTATATAATACTATCATTTCATAACTATCATTATTTGATCTTTCATTTCACCTTTGTTAAACGATGAATATCTTCAACAAATTATCGCGCTTTCTTTCAATTATGAATTCTTTGATTGTTTTCCGGCTTTGGCATTAATATAGATGTTCTACTAATGTTATTTAATTAAAGACACATATAACAATAAGTATATTATTATAGAGCACGAAAATTGCGAATAACAGGTACAATGTACTTATTACAGTTATGTTCTGATTTCATGTAATTCAATTCCAAGCAGAACAACAAGTCACGATAATGTCAAAATGGCATTCAAATAAATCGAAAATGATAGAAAAAATGACTTTTAATGAAGTCATTTTGACATCATTTTGATATCATAATGACTTGTTCTGGAGGATAAGATTTTTTGATGGTTCGATTACACAATTCATATCTTTTCTACATAATTGGAGGGAAAAAGACCAGTCTTCCCTTTTAATCTTCCATGCCACCAACCGCCCTCATCTAAAAAAAAATATTGTCAGCTGATTTTTTGACACTTAATTATAAAGGACTAATAGCAAAAATTATTTTTTCTGATAAATATATCGGTTTCACACTTTATTTTTTTTATATCAGTGATAAAAATATTAATAAAAAATTATATACATTACCAACTTTATTCTTTTTTTTACATATATCGCTGCTAAATTTATTATCATTTATTATGCAAACAAGCAGATTACAATAACTCACGTTCTTTGAGTACTTCCACGATGTCGCCTTCCTTGAGCCCTAACTCGTCCAGATCCTTTGGCTCATAGTCATATAAGACTTTAACTTTTGGTAAACTTGGAAGTGCTGGTTTCTGACGAGGTTTCTGAGGAGGTACTTTTTTGTTGGCTACTGCATACGCAGCATTGTCTTCCTTCTTCTCTCGCTCAAGTGTGTTCATTTGCTTCACATTCCATTCTTGGGACGTTTGCATTTCTTTATTGAGATGACCAGAAACCTTGTTATTATATTCACCGTTAAGAGGTGGTAATCTGAAGCCCATAGGCTCGTTCGGTGGTGGTGGCTCCGTGGGCGGTGGAGGAAATTTGAGTAAACCTTTAAATTATAACTTACTCTATCTAGGTTCATTTCTTTAGTATTTCTTTAAATGGAATTCATAGAAACTTACCACGCGGTTCAGCATTGGGATTATTGATAAGCATGCCTCTTACGGCGATCTGTTTGTCTCGCAGCTTGTTCACGTTGTTCATACCATTTTTTATGTCCTTTCTAAACTGCGTAGGTTGTACATTTGGGCGATTCGGTGGAATGTGCGGTCTACTGTTTGAAGTTGTTGCTGAAGGAATCATCACAGATCTTGCTGCTATCGGATTAAGAGGAGAAGTCCCGGCCATAATCACTTGATTATTCGTTGAGAGGGCTGAAGTTATTAGATCGCACACCTGCGGCGGCAAGATGTTATCCACAGACATAGGAAGTTTCCGCCGATACGCCATCGGATTAGGTTCTACATAGAATTTTATATATTTTTTAGTTATTTATTCAGATATTAAATTATCCCGAAGTTTACGCATGTAAGATTGAAAAATCAAGAATTATTATCTGTTGAAGCTCAAAATTAATCCAACTAAAACTTACTCATTGTATTTGGTAAACCTGGAGTGATGCTGACATTGAGTATTTTACTAAACGGTTTTAAAATTTGTTTATTATTGTGAATAACATCATTGTTATCAACTGTTTGCGTAAATTTTATATATCTCATTCCACCTCCACCCCAGCCTTCTTTCTTTATTTTAAACTGCATGCTGAAAGGAAAAAGTTTTATTTTCAAGCCTATAATGCATTATGTAGCAGCGCTGATGATATATGGAAAAAAAATAATCGTACTCGTTGCTAAATACGATGTTCAAAGGATGATCGGTATCTTCCAGATATTTTTTGCTAAGGATATATAAAAATTCCGTTTTGAATACTGATTCTAATACGCTAGCATAGTCTTCCTTTACGTGAATTATTATGAAATTGTCCTGGAACGGAAAATATCATTAAAATATCTTTAACTATTGTAGTATATTGCTAGTATAAAGAATAATCATAAAATAATTACTGTTAGCGTGCTTAATGATACGCAGCTGATTTGATTAAATGATAGCTTCCTTTTAATAACTTCGATGGATTTGTCTTTGGAATCGTTCTTTATTTGCTCTCGACCAATCAAATAGATGCATTTCCCGGTGAGAATGAGATCTACTCTGCATGTCTGTTACATAAATGTCACTTAAATTTAAAAACTTAAGGAGTTAAGAAATTAAGAAAACTTGATGTATTATGTAATAAATAGGTTTCTTCGAAATTAGAACTAATAACATGATTTTTGCAGAATACAAATTAAAGGAGTTTAAATTGTTAATGATATTTATAATATTATTATTCATAATAATATTAATTATATTAATATTTTAATTTTAATTTTAATATCTTTACCTTGAATCTTCTATTGTACTTTTTCACAACTTCGGCGAAAAATACTTTCTCTCGTCTGCCAATCAAACTCATCATCTGTGGCTTGTCTTCCAATCCTATATAATCGCCAAAAAAATTTCTGTTTAAAGTCTCGCGTTTCCGCTCTTTATGGCCGAAAAGAAGATCAGCGGCTTCCTGTATCTGCTGTTCTTGTCTCTTCTGGGCGAAATACTTCTTGAATGCTTTCTGAATAACTTGCGCATGCTTATTGTAATTCCGCTCACGTGCTTCCTCCAGCATGAAAAGCTAAAAGTTATGACTTACATTCATTTTTACCATCGTAGATTAACTTCAATCTTTTAATTTTTGGATTACTTTATATCTTTTTTTTCTTTAGTTTTAAGAATTAGAAAAAAGTGAAAAATAAATTAAATGTACTACTAGGAACACACCAAGTATCATCAAGTATTTTGACGTTATGAAAATCAAAGTGATGATTTTTTTATTACAAAACGTGACAGTTTATTAATATTAAGAATCAAAATAAAGTCATTTTTTCTTGGACAAGAATGAAAATTAATAAACATTGGTAAAAATAGACATTGATTAATCACGTCATTAGTAAAATAATAATAAGAGATAGGACTCACAGTTTCAGGCGCCTTAATAAAGAGCTTAGTTCTACCGAGTTGATATTGCGATTGATTGATATGAAATCTTCCCAATATCCATTCTATGCCTTGTTTCTCATCGCCGGGCCAACGAGGCCATGTTTCTTTCGTGAGAATCGCATATCTATGTAGAAATTTGGAGAATGGTCTTCTATAAGCGAAGCCAGCTCTACGCACTCTAATATTTTCTTTCAGACCTAAATACTCCACCTACAATATATCATCGGAAAACTGCGTAATTATTATTATTCATCAGTTCACTGCAAGCATGCATCGAGTGTATACGTCTTAAGTAATTTTAAAAAGATGAATATCGATGATTTAGTTTGAAAATTAAAATATTCACGAAGAGGTAACAGACGATTTTTATTCGGTAATTAATTAAGAATGTTAGACATACGATTGTACTTCTAGAACCATTTGGAACACTCGTAAATTTGTCATCGACGAGATACTAAAGAACCTTGAACAAATTTTCGTTTTTACATAGAAAAGGCTCCGAGGTGCCGGAGGCATTGAAGAATGCTGACATCATCGATGATATAAATTTCCGATTATGAATATTTATTTCCTCAAATTTCCGATTATTATTCAAATATTTGGATAATAAATTATTAAATTCATAATTTTTTATTATATAAATGCTCCGTAAATAAACTTGTAATGCTGTAATATCTTATATATTGCCGCAAAATTACAATTTTTTCTCTTTTTTTCTCTATAGTTATCATTTATATTGATAGTTATTTAAGTCGAACAATAATATTAAAATGACAATTTAAAATAAAAATCGAGTATTATTGAGTTTTTTTATATACTATATATTATATACAGGTCTACGAAATTAACGAATCATAAAATTAGTACAATATCAATTTCTTACACACTTATAATTTCTTAATCACTTAAATTTCAACAAGGATGCGAATTTCTATAAGAATATAGATCTTTAATAAAACCCTCGTCAGTAATTTTGCAGTATTCAAGCAAGTTCTATTCTAGTGAGTTATGTCGTATTGACTTTCTCGGATAGAACAAATATAATGTTAACTGAAGAAGGAAGGAAGAAAAGAAGCATTATATATAATTGCTCTAGACATATATGTCTGACATACTTCACTAGAATGACACATTGTCGAGCTAAGGCTGAGATAAATCAGACTATATATAGAAAATGCCTTTGTTTTCTCTTTTTTCTCAAAACTTTATATTCTTGAGATTTAATTTAGATAGATATATATTATTCACGTATTGACTTGAGTAAAGGCACAAAGTAATATGTTTGATGTCTCCAAATTTAAGTGATAGACGAATGCAAATAATACTAGACAATTAAATTACAGTACCTGATGTTTGACTCTCAGATGATCCCAATCGCGCGGTTTCTTTGTTTCATTCGGTTTGATGCACCGGATGTAATACGGCGTGCACTTTATCAGCTGATCAACCAAGCGACTGGCTTGATTTCTGATTTTACTGCCTGCGGTGGTTGGTCTGGACTTAAGAGTTTTCATTTTACCGGTATTTTCTTGCGGATAGAGCTTGCACACCAAAGAACTGTAAGATAAAATCTTTTTTTTTTTTACCATTTCAACTACAATTGTTTTAACAATGCTATTAATATTAGAAAAATTTAAAACGTGGATAATTGTAGAAAAATATAAACAAAATTCGAAAAAGAGGTAAGAGATAAATTTATAGCATTACTAATTTAACTGAACTTCTTGAAAATATGTGATTTCTGATTATCGATTTGTACGCGACTTTCGCGAAATTTTATATATACAGATTTTATGTAAATTTGCAAATTTATCGATAATTAGAATTACATGATAATTACATTAAATCATCGAGGAATTATTTACGTAATCGTCTTCGTGAACAAGATGAACAAGAAGCTGATTATAAATATTATAAATATTAATTAACGCTTTCTGCATCTATGCATATATTTGAATTATAAAAAAAAAGAATAATGCAATTAATATCAAGTATATTAAAACAATCGCAAGTTTTAAAAATAAGAATCTTCATGTGTATGTTATTACTTAAGATTTTACTTCTTTACTTCTTCATTCATTCGCGCGAGATTTTAGATACTCAATTTCTTCATTAATCTTGTCCTCTCGTCAAATATTTTAAATTTTTAGAAAATAAGCGCGAGTTAATTCCCGTCAAGTCGTAACTTACATACGAACTCGCTTTCAGAACAATTTGTCACGCGGATAATCGACAGTCATATGCTAGCGGCCTTCGGGATCGCTTACTTCGTGCTAGTCTGCATTAACTCGATCAGGTCCAAAAAAAGGACGTCCCGATTCTTATCACAGAACCCATCGACAGAATAGGATACTACACCAGCATAATGAAGAATTGCGAAACCATCACTGTTGTCTTGGAAATGGGCGTGTTGCTTAGCTGCTTTTGCCAGTTTCTGCGCAATATTCGATAATTTATTATATATTTTATATACATACTCAAATAGAGCACAGAAATATCATAATAATATAAGAACATTACATTATGACCTTACTTGTCATTTTATAAAATTATTTTTAAGTTTTAAAATGACTTCATGATATCGTGCTATAATATCATTAGTCTATTATAGTTTATATATATACGGTACATTTAGACCGCTACCTATATATAATAGGTGACCTTGTTTAATACACACATTGAGAGAAATGATTTTGTTATACGAACAAATCGAAGAACAAATCAAGGGAAAGCAAATGTGATATTTGTTAAAAAACCGATTTGTTACGATTGTAAATTAATTTGTCAATGTAACAAATAATCAATAGTATCATTAGCAAATAAAAGGCTCATATATATATATAAAAGTCATAGACGATTGCAAGACTCCAAATCGTAAGAAATTGACCAATTCTAATCAAGTATTCTCTCTACGTTTGACTGTGCTTGGTAAGTTTCCTACGACTTAAGATTCCACGATCATCTACGAATTTTCTATGTATGGTAAACGAGCCTAGCCAAAAGTCTATCCAAAAGATAGATTAGATTCTATACAGTTTGCTTCTGTTACTAGTAATTGGTTGGTACTAGCAGCAAACACAACTACGAAATTTACCGATCACATATTTACCAATCACCGGTTGAAGGTACTGGTGGCTTGCTAAATTAACAAAATCCTTTCTCTCAGTGTAGATTGAATATAAGAACACTTATCGTACAGGTAACGACCTAAACTCTTAAACGGACGGTGTAAAAGGCAACCGTCATGTTTTAATTAGAACTTAATTAGATTCTACGAGTATATTTGATTTGAGTATAATATATATTAATTCGTTAAATACGTTATAAATACGTGTCTGATACAAAACAAAAACCTTCTTCAAGTCAGCGTCGGCACCCATGTTCCCACCATGTAACGTCGCGCACACATCATCGAGGACCAAGAAGAGACCAGGTGGTTTCCTGCCTTCAAGAAGCTCCACCACGATGGCATTATTGAAATAATCTATTGGTGTCCACCTGATGTTCTCGGAAATGTATTCTTCCTGAAACGAAGCAGAATTCAATCCTATGGCATAGAAAACAAAATTACCTCGCGTTAATCAATTGTCTTTATAATAAGGGCAGAGACCAAATTGTCAGCTAAAAGTAACATTTATTTATTTAGTTTACAAAATAGCATGTTATACTCATCTTGATTACATAATAAGCCCGATAAATGTTACAAAACTCGAAGCGCGTCATTGCTTGGATAATTCAGATCGTCGATTCAACTTTCGTGGAAGATATGCGCAGATTGCAAGATGCTTGCTTGCTCGTTACATCGAAAATACAAGCTTAATTACGTGCCGCTGGTACCGCCGGATATATCGCACACAGGCGATTTATATCTCGCTTAGCTCCCGAGGCGATAGAAGGGAAAGGCGATAGTAATAACGTGATTGCCGGCGCTTTTAAAATCGCTTTCCATTTCAGCTCGAGCTAAACCTGAAGGTGTACCTCACCGCTGGCTATGATCAACCGGAAACCGGTCGCTATTTCCCTTCCCATCCCGATTTCGCCCGTTTCCGAATATATTTTATTTATCCCCAACAGTCGCATAATCTTAGCGAAACGTTGAATAAAAAAATATGAGAGGCTTTCCAGCAAGACATAGTGATTATTTCATCTTTCGATTACATTATTATCTCATCTCTTTGTTTAACATTGCTAAACAATAAGGATGTAATAATCCACTGTGTTATATTGTGGGCACTTTCTATTTAGTGACATAAGTCGACATAATTACACATCATTTTGTCTTTCTTGCCATTCTTTGAGTAACAAAGGGTGTTTTTCAGCAAGATTACAATTGATGCTTTCCACACCAAGCAACATGTGTACGACACAGTAATCATATCATCTTTTTGTTTAATATTGGCAAATAATAAGGATATATAATGACTCATGTTCGTTTGTATGTCTTACTGGAAAGCATCCAGTGTGACATAGTGAATTAACATTCTTATTATTTGTCAATGTTAAATAAAGATGAAATGATTACTATGTTAAATTAATAACTCTTGTATCAATTATACCAAAGAAAATATCCAAGATAGAACGATACTTTTGCATCACCAAATAGAAAACATTCTGTCTGTCTATTGGTGCTTTTCATCAGCGAGAAATACAGTATAACACAGTGATCATTTCATCTTTGTTTAATATTGGTAAACAACAAAGATGTAATGATTTACTATTATCATTTGTGTCTCTTGTTTGAAAGCACCTATAATCTCTCGACCTCCAGCTTTCTTT
>Ga0157364_1008966_pt1 | contig 10372 bp, 3 predicted proteins | sample AttsexASBM2_FD_111476 | JGI IMG/M metagenome (GOLD analysis project Ga0157364, IMG submission 111476) | Fungus gardens microbial communities from leaf cutter ant in Ribeirão Preto, State of São Paulo, Brazil - Atta sexdens ASBM2 | ecosystem: Host-associated > Fungi > Mycelium > Unclassified ... | reverse complement strand
ATTTAACCCCAATACACAAATATCAAATAATCGGCATACATATTTCTCAATAATTATTGTAGTAAAATATTGAAAAAAGATACAAATATAAAAATTGATATAAATTACATCGATACATATATATGAGTATAAAATTTATAGAGTATAAGATGTCATTCTTTGGATTGTGGGACACCCTGTACGATATATATATATATTTGCAATATATATATGTATATATACTTTCGTAGACATACAAAAGGTTGTGTATAAAAAATGTCAAGCTATTTGTTTCTGAAAATATCATCTGCGATATTTCTTATATATCAAATTGATTTATGTGAGCGTGAATTAATAATGCATTCTGAGTATCCAAAAAAGAAAAAATTCTGCACGAAGTATTTTTAAAATAATAGGATTTTTTAATTTTTGATATTATGATTCTTTTAATTATTGAAATCTCTGTGTTTTGGGAAACTAGGTGATTTTTTGTTTTAACATATTCCAATTATAAACAATAATAAAAAAACATCAGATGAATAGCATTATGATAAGAATAGATATAACATTGCGCATAAAGATAGCTGAATACAATTTGAGGCAAATTTCTGATTAGTGATAAATTTTTAATAGTGGCTTTATATTGGATTATAAAATTTGAAGTTAATTTTTAATTGGTCACAAATGTTGTCATTATTTGGAACGATTGCGTATTCTTGAAATTGGTCCACTTGGGTTACGAATAACACAACTAATTATAAGTATGAAAATGCCTTTTTGATTTGAAACAGATCGTGTGTCGTATTAATAATATTCTGATTATCACGGAGAAAAATTTTTCTTATTGAAATTTATCCTGAAATCACGATGATAAATCGTAGGATAATATGGTATTTCAAATATTATAATTTTATGTGATTTTCTCTAATTTAGGCTACGTTCCAAAACTTCCTCTCCGAGGAAAATTTTACTCAAAATATATAGTACTAGTTATATGTAACATAATAGTTACTATGTAACGTATATACTACAGCATATAGAGTAAAATCTTCCTCGAAGAGGAACATAGCCTTAATATATTTGATTAATTTTACTAAAAAAATATAATAAAATTTCAGTAATTTTAAAATATTTTAAATAGTTCATGATTCCTTATTGTTTTAAATAGATGCCAAATATAAACATAAAATGCTTTATTTAAATCTAATAATTTAATAATATAATAACAACTATATTAAATACAATAATCTATATTAAAATGTAATATGTTAATTTTACTCATTGTAAAGATTTTGCTTTAGAATAATTTATATGTACAATTTATTTAGTAATTTTTATCGTTATCAATAATATTTAATAGATTGTTAAAAATTGTTCTACATTTATCACTAAATGTGATAACATTTGTAGGGAATTTTTTACGCTAAAATAACAAAAAATTCTTTTTGTGTACTTAATGATATAAAACTTGTAATTTTTAATTTTCATGTCTTGAATAAGGATTCAAATTGCTTATTACTTTCCTATTTACAGTCCGTAACTTTTGTATCATGTTTTTAGTGTCTTATTGAAAAATGTTATTATCTTATTAAAAAATTATATTATAATACATATTTATTATATATAATATTTTAATTTTTAATAATATTTTTATCAGCCTTAACTGATCATTTTATTATTGTATTTTATTATATTTTATTAAATTTTATTTTAAAGTTTTTTCATCTTTTCACATTCATATACATCTTTTTATTCAGAACGAAGTTAAAATGGTAGATAGAATCAAGATTAGCTAATAAAATTATTTTGATATTATCGATTCTCAACGTATCCAAAGTTCGTTTTCCGAAGATCATCGATTATTTCATTAATTAGTTTCAAAAATACCTATATTATTACTTAACCAAGTAAATGAGTAAATGTTGGTATTCGCGAAATCTAAACCAGTTTGACCACGGAATTAGTTCGTTCTCAAATCAACATTCGCGTGTTTCCGATTCACTGCCGCCTTATTCATTCCCCACTAATGAGAGGTCTACCATCGCATTATGCAAATTCGTTTGCGCCTTTCTGAAACGGAGTTTTCTCGAAAGAGTATGAATTTCGTAACTTGCATGTGTCTCTCGTGCGCGCATGCAATCACCGACTACGCTCTCGTGTCTGGTAGGCAATAAATATGCGTATAGGTAAACCTATACGCATATTTATTGCGTTACAATGTGCCCTTTCTAATCACAGACCATGCGCACGGTACAATTTTGTTCTTGTAGCGACGTGCCGTTTATCCCAGAGCACGTAACGAGATTGCCACTATACCCGTTGGCGCAAAAATAGATCATCTCGCGGAAACCGATACACGTCTCTCTCGTCTGCGGTATTTCCTTTAAAGAAATATCTAAATCATCGAATAATTGGTCATTATGAAAACAAAATTGTAATGCTATTTAAAAAAGTATAAGTGAATTTTTGAAAAAAAAGATTCAATTCTTTTGGACCACAAGTTGTAATATGAAATAGATGAATGTTTTTTTACAATTTTTATTTTAAACTATTGCAAAAATCTAGACTATTGTGAACTGTTATGAACATCCTGTATATATATATATATATGTATATAAAAGAAAAATGTTTGGTTGGATTAATTAGAATTCTGATTAAAAATGGGCGAAACAAAATTTTCTAGTGAAACTTACTAAATTCTAGTTGAATTAATTTGAATTGACATCATCAAAATCTTAATTCTGGTTTGTCCATTTTTAACCAGATATTTTTCTCAGTGTATATATAAAATTTTTAGTTTATCAACGAAAATAAACTTAGACTCTCGGATATTCTACTATAAAAATGTAAATATTTTCAAATCAAATGGACAAGTGAGAGTGACTGTCCGGATTCTTTTGCATATTCTTGAAATATGTTTATTCTTTGAATTTAATATAAATTTTGACATCGTAGAGGACAGACTTAAAGACAATCATAAGCACAGACAAATGTTGTAAAAATTGTTAAACAAAATGAACTTCTTATTTTAGCAAACAACAGTGCCATTGATTTCCAAAAATCAATTGATAGAACTAAAAAATTCGAAGCCACACGTTGCAAACTGGACAGAACACTATACGAAACACACAATTATGAACACGCATTATTTCGCTGAAGATGGCTCGAAGTGAACCGAAACGTTCGAGATTAATATAAGAATTCACAGAATAAACGTATTTCAAGAATACGCAAAAGAATCCGCGGAGTTACTCTCATTTATCCGTTTGATTTTAAAATATTACATATTTTTGTTTTAATTTATCTTCGGAACTTTAATTATATTCAGCAGAAAAAATTAATCAGTGAACACTCAATGATTCTTTACGATCAATTCTCACACTTATATCCAGCAAAGAACCAAAAGCAAGAACCAATCGTGTAAAGAATCTGAGCGCTCACTGATCAGTTTTTTTTCTACTGAACGCAGACATTGAATTTCCTAACTCTGAAATATAACTTCTTTATATGAGTATTTCACTCTCAGTACGCATGACAAACTATGAACGTAAATCTTTCGTATCCTGTTTTTATTATTAAGATAGTTGCGAGATCGATATTTCTCGATAGATGTATTCGCAGCAATTGAAAGGCACAAATCGATCATTGGTATCCAATTCTCGACGCTGTACGCTTATATAAGATATAAAGACTATATTTTGATACATGCTGTCGATAAATCATCTTAAAGTATTAGCAATATACGTATGTGCATGTATGTATGAAGCCGTGATGAGACTACAAGATGGAATCTTGTCATGGATGACAGCAAGATCATTGGTGCGATCAGTTGGTCTCAAATCCTGAAAAGCAATATGGTTGCTTAACGTTAATATCATTATTTAGACACAATATATCAATATAATTAATTAATCATGTTGGATTGGGGACCAACTTTTTAATATGATAAGTATTCTGTTACGCTGTCGCTACTGCGTTACAGCTTTTCCTCTTATTTTTCACATCTAGAATTGTATTCCTCTATTTTAATTTTATTAAATAAACCATCTAGATTTGCGGACGTCGAAAAGTATCATTGGCGCGATGATTTTGAACTAATGTGCCGCAATAAAACGAGAACTATCCGTTTATTAGCATTTATTGAAACAGATCGATGCTGCTTTATAGAATCGTGCTTTACAAGATTAAGATTGTCAATTCCAAGAGTCAATTGGACTTTCTTACGAAGAATTTTTCTTGTCGCGTGAACGACCGCTAATAGATCTTCTCGGCGATCCTCAATCCAGACCATTTACAATATTATTCGAAGAAAAGTACCGATGCTTGGTTTATATTAAACCAGTGCGAATGAGCATCAACCATTCAAGCTTCGATGATAGAAGCGAAGGTCTTCTCGATCAATGTCAACGGCGTCACGTCGATGATTATGACATGCGTGAGCGGTGCTTTAGCAAAAGTGTAATTAATAATCTTCTGTAATTAATAATGTAATTACGCGAGTTATGTAATTATACAGATTATCATATTGTACCTAGATAGTTAGCACAGTCAATTGTAAAATGCGCGCGAACGTTTATGTGAATTATTAAAATTTACGTCTGCCTGCTGTTCGTTGATTTGGCGATTAGTACTTTATTAATAGCATGTTTTTGTTAATTAAGATACTTTAATCCTTAGATACTGAGGTAAAAAAATAGCGACACTTTTACTGAAATTGGTTCCTGGATCATCGATTCAAAAAACTGGAATAAAAAAACTATCGCGGCTCACGCGTCACTGGCTCAACGAGAGCTACATAACAAATGAAGTAATTGAAAACGAAAATAAGACAGATATAGCGTTTTGTTTTTTTTTTTTGCGTGATCCCATGGACCAATCAGTACTTGAGAGTTAGTAGCAAATATTATTGTCCGAAAGAAACGCGTTCACACATCGCGCAATTAATTCTTCTCTCTGCTAACTTCTACTGCTGGAAAGGTGCGATGTTAATTTTTTTCTGATTAAATTAGGTGCCTTCGTAACTTAATTAGGATTACGTTAAGTAGGACACCAGTATTTGGTAAATAGACGGAACGACTGATTCATCATCCGCCTGTTCATTCACGCATAGTTAAAATTGATAATTCATCTTGAAACCTTACATGCTGCATATTCCACAGATATTAATTTATCGCGAATTTAATGCTGCGGTGTAATGGTTTTTAAAGATATGCAATAAAAAAGAAATGCAGTAAAACATATGTAATAAAGTACAGCATATGCATCCGCAAAAATATTCCATCTTTTCCTTAAAACTAATCTACACGAGAAGAACAATTTTGCAGAAGTATTTAAAAATTTAACTAACAATAAGTAGAGCTGAAATAATTTTGTTGCACTATTATTATAATATAGGATTCTCAAGCATAATGAACAACGCTACAAACAGTTTTGATGTTTTGCTAATTTGAACGTATATAATTATTTTGATGGTTTAACAAAATTATTTTTTGCATCTAGCTGAATTTTATAGATTTAACGTCTTCTCCATATATTAATCCATTGTTCCAACAGTTTCGAGGAATAATATGTATCCTTGACAATTTTGCTCCTCTTCCTTCATTCGTGACAGTAATAAAAATTCTCTTCTATCATTGCATTAACGCTCTACTTATGTTTCCAGAGAAATAGAATTCTGGAGCAACGTCGTATTTGTAAAGTGATTGATACGAATGTAATAGGTGATGTTAGGTCGGGAAAGAAGAAGGAGCAGTTTGTCGTGTGAGCAAATCGTCGACGGTAAGTTCTCCAAGTTCTCTCCCTGTATCTCTCTCTCTCTCTCTCTCTCTCTCTCTCTCTCTCTCAGTTCAGACGCAATAAAGTGACGGTGTGCAATGTCGGCGCAGCACATCCCCTCGCGTCTCTCTCCGCGAATGAGTTGCATAACCCGAGGAGAACCGAGACATGAATGGAGCCGAACGGCGTGCGACAAGGACAGTTGCATTGCCGGCTCGGTTTCCCGGTGCGACGAGTGCGAACGCGCGTTCGCGTGTTGCGGTGGAAGGGCGCATTGACCGAAGAGGATGCCAGTTTGGGTGCAGTGGCGGATTTAGGAATAGATTCGTGGGCGCACTGCGAAGTGCCAAGACACGAAAGCATCTGTTTTTGGCGGCGCTTTGTATTACAAGGAACATGCGATGCACAATTTATCGCGTATATTGCGCGCAAATACCATTTTCCGAGATGAACACCGATTGAAAATTGAACGATAGAAAAAATTGTATAGAAGTTAAAATGAAATATTCGAGAACAGTAGAACTCTGTTTATCTCATTTATGCTCGTTTTTACTTATGTAGATTAAATTTAATTTTAATTCAACTTGTGTGGGCTGCTTTCCTTTTAGTCGATACAAATGTCATTTTATCTTTGTTATTTATTGAATGCCAAGAAGAGTAAACGATATTTGTGTCGATTATGTTTCCTAAAAGGTAGACTTACTTTTCATCCTTTTCTAATTCTTAGAACTGGAAAAAGATGAAAGTTGGTATTCATGATTGGTTCTTATATTCAAGATGTTTAAGTGCAGCCTTAAGATCAATTAGAGGGTCGTATTGTCTTAAGATGGTCTTGAAATAAAAATGATCTATGAATACAATCAATACTAGAAAAATGCTTACGGTCGAAGCTGGATCTTCATTGCTTTAAATAATTCAATCTTTAATTCGCGATTACTTTAATTGTGTTTATAGCCTGGTTCTAAAAAGACTACAATATGGTATATATGCAAATACATATATAGTGTATATTAGTAATTCAATTCAGGCATTTTTCTAGTATTGATTGTGTTTCTCACGTATGCGGTCTAAAATAAAAATTCTTAATATGATCTATGAATACCAAAGAGTTAGTTGAACCGAGATTAAAATTAAACTACATTGGTAGAAATTACAGCATTATATGAATATGTTCATACTCCGTTCCAAATATCTCATACCTGAGCTCTTATTATCCGAATTATAATGTTGTACTTTGGCTAATAGGAGCTCGATGTTGAATTTCAATTTTCTGAACATTAGTTTCTGTTATCACAAATAATAAGTCTACTAACAGAGGCGACAGTTAGTGAACCTTTATTATCTGAATATTTGGAACGGTCTTATCTCCTGATATGTTCGGAATTCTATTGTATACTAACTACATTTTTAACAACAAAAAATTTTTCTTAAAACATCTTGATATCAGTTTTTAATTATCTTCTTTTAGATAATTAAAAATGAAAAATTATCTCGATGCAGTTGAAGAAATAATTGCAAATTATTCATTACAAATATACTTTATACATATATAATGTTGAAAATATTATTTGACTGTTCCTCAATAAAACACGATATGCAACATTTATTCGCAAAACAAATAGAATCCGGGATCGAATGATCGTGTGAAATAAATAATACGAGATACAAATAATAGTATTTTAAATAAGATTATTCTAGCTCGCTGTGTGTGGAATATTGACTAATCCAACAACTCGTTCTTTTTAGCTATATTTTTTTCACCTCTATTGTCAGCTTTCTCCTTCTTGTCAAGTATGAAAGCGTAAAAAAAAGCACAGCTAAAAAGGAGCAGACTTACGAAAGGCGTGGAGGATCTCTACCAAGGGGTGGCCTCGGATTAATGCGCCTAGAGCAGTCTGATGTGTGAATCCGCCACTGTTCGATGTGAGACCGAGAACGAGAAGGACGTGGCGAACAGAAGTGACGCAGTGACCGGCGCAGAGTCCGACGATGTAGAGAGAGAGAGAGAGAGAGAGAGAGAGAGAGAGAGAACGAGAGGAGGTATTCCGGTGGAACGGCGACGGTACACGTCCGTTTTCCACGTAGCGAGAAGGATATAGAAAGAGGTACGTTCGCGCGCATCTGCCGTCGCTACTCCGGCTGTTTGCTTGCTCGCGGAGGAAACGAACAAAGACAGAAGCAGCCGGTCATCGTTAGAGGAACACGGGCTGTGTTCTCCACCACGTGGCGAAAGGAAAGGGGACGAAAAATCCCGGGAAGCGAAGTACGATCGGAGATGTAGATGCGCCCGTGTGCGCAGCGAACGCGAACTTGGAAGTGCGAGGTGTGAAAAGGAGAAAAAGAGAATTTATTCTTTAGAATTTATTTATTCTTTAGGAAAGTAGTCTTGAAAACAAATAGAAGTATAACGATGAAAGGATCCTGCACTAATTATATGGAAAATTGAATTCCCGGTGAAATAAATTAGTTTTCACATATATAACGCAACTTATAATGCGATGGACAAAGAATATCGACACTGTTAAATTCATAATATCGAATTATACTCAATTTGAGAGTTATTTTTAATCATTTCTATAACAATTACTCCTACTCAACGTATTGTTAATTTAATTAAAATAATGGAGTTAAACAATTTAACTTAAGAAAGTGTATGTATTAAATGTTTGACTCAAATTTATTTATTAAATGCATACATTGCAATATGGATATTGTTTATATCATAATGGAATGTTGTTTACGTCAAACATGGAAATGAATTAATTTACATCTTGGCATACGTAGAAATTAAAAATAAAATGTTTAATTCTAGAAATTAGGTTATTATTATTCCTTTCATATTTAATTAAGTAGGATTCACATTGCTTGCACTTTTTGCATCATAGCTTTTTTTCTTTTCTATGCCAGGATATATATTCATCTCATTTAATGCTCTTTAGTGCTCTTAAATGCAAAAATTGTTGGGAATTTCAAATAATGCGAACAGTATAGAAAAAGATTCAATAATGGATAATTTTTTAGCTGTGGTATATCAAAAGTGTTTTGAGAAAACTTTTAATACATCATAGCTCAAAAATTATTCATCATTGAGCCTTTATTAATCTATGACGTCTTTTGTTCACATATTGTAAACTATATTATATGTGAAAATTAATTCATTTCACCAGGATCTAATTTTTCATGTAATTAATGGTGGGGTCCTGTGAGATACGAGAGCTTGAGATATACGGAAACTGTAAAATCGCGAGCGTAGTGTGTAAAAAAACAGAAGTTAATTAGCTGCGTCAAACAGAAAATTATAGTAGAAGCTATGCAAATCTTGTTACTTTTTAATGGTTCTCGTACTATGAAATTTAAAAACCTCACGGTACTCGTTAAGAATTGAAAATGGGCGAAAATAAGAGTGACCGAAACGCGAGTTCGAGAGAGACTAGTGTAGAACAAAAAGGAAGCAGTGGATAAAGAAAGATAGAGTGAGAAAAGAAAAAAAAAGAGATAAGAGGATGTCGTCGGCGGTGCAGTAATCGGCTTATTGTTAGCTAAAGAGAACGGTCACGTGGTCGGTGCGTCGGCGATGCGCGGCACCATCGCCAAACGGGACGGAGGCGACGGAGCAGAGAGAGACGAGGTACGGAAGAAGGGTAGAAGGGTGGGAGGCAGGGTGCAGAATGCGTTGCATAGGAAAGCCAGGACACCGGCGCTGCAGCAGTCAGCAGTCGCACAATGCACTTTGCCCTGCGCGCCGTCGATATAACCGGTGCATGGCGCACGTGCAACGTTATTCGACGTGACGAATCTCTCTATCTCTCGTTCTTTCCCGCTGTGATGACACTCGGTGACGGCAGTGTTGCTATTGTTCGTATAACTGTTGTTGTTCCTGTTGTTGCACAGCGTATCCTTATCGATTAGCGAATTAGCGAGTTACCTCAGGACCTTGTTAATACAGGATCTTCGTCTAACATCGTATTTAGTATCAAATACCAGATTTAGTACCAAACCGGTTGTCGGATTTTCCTAATTAGAGTTAACATTCCGTAGAATGTTAAATTAATCGCGACAAACACCGCATTTAATCGCGTCGATGCGAGGAAAATTGAGGATAAAAGTAAAATAGCTTAGGATCTCTTGCGAGACAATTTTAATTCTAGATTTAACCTACAACCTGCACAACAGATCACAAATTATTCCCGAGTTTAATTCGTGCATCCGGATTTTCCCGGATGCGATTCGGATCTCAAACAACTTCTGGGTTGCTTGAGAAATTTACTGCTTGCGGATACGTCGTGCACATCGATTTAGGAAATAGCCAACGAAATCGTGGTTCGCTGCACGTCGATACGCAAGGGTGCGTCCTAAAACGAAACTCGGCTCTCGCGAGCATTAAGCATCCCGCCCTAGGACATTGTCCTTTTCCCTTCTCATTCACATTTCGTCCACCTCGCTCGTTCCATCCGTTCATCCAGCGTATCAACGTGAACTGATTATTACGCAATTTGTCGCCACATTTTATACTTGTCGTAATATCTATTACGACACTCACTATTGCATTTTTCAACTTTTCTCAAAGACAAGCGTGTTGACGTCCCACTTTAAATAATATATTACATTCATTTTTCAT
>Ga0157364_1008965_pt1 | contig 10372 bp, 6 predicted proteins | sample AttsexASBM2_FD_111476 | JGI IMG/M metagenome (GOLD analysis project Ga0157364, IMG submission 111476) | Fungus gardens microbial communities from leaf cutter ant in Ribeirão Preto, State of São Paulo, Brazil - Atta sexdens ASBM2 | ecosystem: Host-associated > Fungi > Mycelium > Unclassified ... | reverse complement strand
GCGGCAGAAAGCATTGCAGTGGTGTTTGTTCGGTTCGATTTCATCCCTAATGGCTCCGATGAAATTCATCCCACGGTCCTTCGAGTTCTGCCATCCATATATATATATATATATATATATCTTTTGATGCAGTATTATATCACGTTCACGCGCGCGTAACCTTGAAAAGGAATTTCCTTGTGCCTCGATAACGTTAACTTAACTTAGAGAATTTTCTTATGCAATAATACATTCGGGAAAGTAGATGAAAATTTGTTGACGAATTTTTAAAAAGATTTTTTATAAATATTATCTTTTTATAAGTTAAAAGGTTTATGTCTACAAATAATTTTTTATAAATAATTGACAGATTTTTTAAATTTATTATTTAGCTGTTTGTATAAATTATAATTTTTTTTAAGACTAGTAACGATTTATCTGTGTTACAATACAGATATAATTATTGTTTTTGCTTATGTACTTGTGTATTTTATAATTAGCAACACGGAGGGAAAAGATTTGCTATGAACGCGAAAGGGATTACAAAATTTAATTGTCAACTTTGTTTAATATTTGTAATTGGTAGCAAACAAATTTGTACAGTTGACAAATATTTTGCATTTGTTGCAAATAATTTTTGTAGCGAGTATGAGAATTAAAGAATAAATATTTGTTGCACCTGCAAATAATTTACGATTCCTATATTTGCAAATGGAATTTGCCGTTATGGCGGATTAGCAAAATTTTTCCCTCCGTGAACATTTACTTAAAAACGAGATTTCGAATAACGAGGAATGCTATTTGTGCAGGTCGAGTTGAAGCACTTTTCATGCTCTTTGCTCAATTTTCGCTTTTGTTGGATTCACAGTGACAACAACGATGTAGGACACGTCGCGTGACATATCGACATCTAAAAGGTGTTCTTACGTGTCGTCAATCGTATTTTGTCTAAATTATGTGGAAGCACGGTCAGACGTAATGCGACAGGTGAAATGAAAAGCTCGAATGAAAAGCCTGAGATTCGCGCAACTTGATAAAGATAGAGATGAAATACAGGAAGCTTTGATCGATCTGAACTTTTCTCTTCTGTTCACGAAATTTCACGGACATCCTGAAGGCATCCAAAGTGGCGATGCGCAATTTCTTATATTCTCCTAACTTTTTTCCCTGAGCGTTGCTTTCCGGCCATCATTCATGATAATGTTCAAGCCACCGATTTCGTCCGTCAGACTCTGTGAAAAATTTTTCCAAGTATTTAAATTCTCCTATCGTAAAGATCTCCGGATTGTGAACGAAGAAAAGTTTGCCAGGTAAATTCCCACAGCCATCGCGCCAAACTTCCGATCGCGGAAATTAAGCGAGCAAACTGCTTTCCTCGTTTTGGTGATGAAGCGAAGTTTCCTTACGTAAAAGGCTCGCTCATTATATTCGTGAATTGATTAATATCGAGCGGAAGGTATGACAGTGCGAATGCCAAATGTTACACGACATCGAATGCGTCTACGATTCCTCCAAATTTCAAGGGATACTTAATAAGTCGGGAAAGATGGAAAATTTAACGAGATAGCTCTAACGATCACTTTTTAATACGCGCGGTGCGTACTCGTCGTCGATTCAAATTCCGTTAAAAAACCTCGGCGAGAAAGAGAAATGGAAAAGGAAGTTGAAGAAGGGTCCACGATTCTTTATTGTGACGAGACACAAAAGAGGTGCATGACCGCGTTCAAAGGACCTATGGGCCCTCGACCTCTTCGATGATTCGCGCGTGAAAGACGCATACTGATGGCCGCCTTTTCCATACCACAATTTCGCTCGTCGTTCTCGCTCGCATATAACAGGATCACATTACAAAGTCAAGGCGATCAATATAAGACATTCTTCGATATCTCGTAAAGTCTTGAATCTCTTACATTGCACCAGATTTTAAATTTCCTTCGAAAACGTGTCATTTGATCAAGAGCGAAGATTTAACATAATACTTTTATTGTTTATCGAACAGATGGAATTTAAATTTACAGAAGGTATTTAGTAGATTTTTCGTAACTATTTTAATGTAATGCTGATGAATGTAATATTAGGTGTAGTAAAAAGAAATCCATTATTTTTGCATGAAATTGAATGGAAAAATAATGGATTTCTTTTTAATACCCCTAATATTACCATTTTATTTTATTTTTCAATTTGATGAATTATAGTTGGGTTAACTAAATAGAATGTTAACCGAAGTATTTTAATTATACTAACTGAATAATTCTAGTGTCGCTGAATAGCTTCTGCTATTTCGCGGTTTCCTCCGTCATTATAGAGGCAAGTAGTTCTCTGTCGAGGAGCTTAACCCGAGAAGAGCAATCTTTCGCAAATTTCAAGAACTCGAAGCTTGACATTATCTCGTTCCCCTTTGTATTCTGTTCTTTTCCTTGTTCGTCGCTTGATTCGGTCTTGCTTTACTGGAGAAAACAATACGCAATTACAAGCTAATCAGACTTGGAGTGCTTGGCGTGCGGCCAGAACTGTCGAAGGCTCTTCTCCCGGACGTGTCTGAAAGCCATTCGAAGGTTGTACGGATTAAAACGGATTATCTAGAGAACCTGTTGTCAACGGCAAATGTATTGTTTTGTTTTCTTTTGGATCGATCGTTTTTTGCGTTTCCATTAAAAACTCTGATGTGTTCCCATAAAAAAAAGGAATAAAGTATAGCACACAAATAAACTAAAAATAATAATCTTTTTGTCGATTTAAGACCTGATTAGAAATGTAACATAAATATAAAAGTACTTTTGAACGATATTAATAACTTCTTTAAATTATTATATTTTTATTATTATTTGATGTGAAGAATTAATAAGAATATAAATACATGTTAATTTCCGTTTTAATATGAATGTTTCCGTGAATTTCTATGACGTTCTCGACCAGTGAATAGCTGTAATCTTGCGACCAGTCTTCCCGTCAAATATTGGCCTAGTCGAAGTTCACTCTTTTCGTCACGACCGATAACCAGACAGACGGTCAACAGAAGAAAATTTCTATCGGACAATTCTTGGTTATCGCCTGAAACCTGTCAGACCTAAAGTCTACCAGACCGGAACGCTTACTTTTTTTCACCTTCTATTAAGAGTTTATTCTGATTCAAAGATTAAAAATACAGGAAATGGAAATAATGAATATATAAAAAATTACACAGACCTGGTGAGCTCTCAAATCTTCAAAGTTTCTTCCAGAACGAAACTGAACAGGATAAATGTAGCAATGTATTTTCATCCAACGTCCTTATTTTAAAAGCACACGTGTCTTGTAAGAAACTTTATTAATGTAAATGAGATGATCGAAAGCAGAGGAAGGTTGCGGTCGTGAAAGACGAAAGGTTTCCTTCAAGGAAGGTAATCAAGTGCATCCCTTCTAAGGAAGCGGGGAAAAGGGAGAAAAACTACGTACCGCTCTCATCGTAAGCCACGAAGGAGCCTCATATTTTGATGAAAGAGCCGACATTTCTCCTCTGCCGGCGACTTCAATTTACTCTCATAACGATACCGGAAGGAGTGACGAGGATAAGAAAGGAAAGGAACGAGGAAATAAATGCGTGCCGGTGCAAACCGGGAAAACTAATTTTGCAAATGCGCGAAAGATATATCTGTATTCATAAACAGATTGATATTGCCGGGCACAATAAGAAAAACATACAGCTTATTGTTGGATGGTATTCATATTTTTCACCGAAATATGACGATTCAGGGGACACCGACCTTATACTCTATTTTCCTCTTTCTGTTTCTCGTTATTAATCGTGATTTAAATTTAACCGAAGTACGTCCGTTTAAAGACCTTGTTACTACGGAGAAATTTTCATCGATTTGCACGATTCATTTAAAATGCTATTTATTTTTGTTTCTTTGCGAATATCTTTTATTTTTATCTTTTACGTCGATTTTCTGACACGATTTAAAAATACCTATGCTCCAATGACGTGCTGATAAAAATGAATATTTCTCACGCACGCACATTTAATGCGATATTATGTGGAACATAAAAAGGGAATTTTACGGAGATCGCTGAGAGATCAACATGTTAAATTTTATTTTGTATCTTAAAATTGTAAGATACGTTTATATATGTATAAGATATTATTAAAAAATATAGTTTCATATATATCGTACCTTTGTTTTGAAAGTGACACGACTCAAAAAATAAGTAAGTTTTTTAGAAAATGGGAAAAATTGTGTTTTAACTTAGAATATTGATTAATCGTGTATGTATATATATATATATATTATATTTATAAAATTATTTTTAACTTATAATAGATTATTGATTAATCACGTAATTGCGGCAAAAAGAATATATTTTTATTAGGTATAATTGAATGTTATTTTCGTTTCACAACTCTTAAAAAAAGAACTTTTGACGATTTTTTTTAAAGTTAAAGCGAAATTAAGTTATTTTACTTTTAATAATTGATTGAAGAATAAGTTATAAACTTATTCATAATAATAACTCGAAAATCATATTTTTTATGTAATGGTACATGTCATTTTTGAAATAACAGCACGTTAATTAAGTTTTATATATATATATATATATATATATATATAATATTAGATCTCTACATTATTATATTTCCATTATTACTATTTAGGAGAATATTTTATAGATTCTTTATTCGACTATATCGAAATCAATTTCAACCGGTTTGCCGCAGAGCGAAGGCTGAAAATCGACACTTCGGTTCGCGAACTATCATTTTCGCACAACATTGTTTTGCAACGTTTCGTTGCCATCGTTGCGAGACTTCGCGGCGCCCATGCACGTACTTTTCGCGCGTGCATGCGGGGTCCAGGGGGAGGTAAATTCACCGGAGGGGACGATTGCGTGCGAATCGCGATCTGAAATACACGGTGGCGAATTTCCACACCCCATCGCGCACTCGTCCTTTCGGATTTGGGCGTCGTCGTCGTCGCCGTCGCCGCCACCACCACTACCACCATCGCCACCGCCGCCACCACCGCCGCCGCCACCACCATCACCACTGCCGCCACCGCCGTCGTCGTCTAGTATCGAGCGTCCCGACGCTGGGACGCTCGGAGCTGTTGCCATGCCGACCGACGGGGCTACCAGGGCTTTTCGCATTCGATGGCCGTACCGACGTGAGATTCGATCCGTTCTCAAATATGAACAAAAGACTCGATCCTCTTTGTGTATTAATCGAATCGCGAGGAAGCTTCCGAAGTCATATTTTAGTAGATCAATACATGTTCATATGTGTATATATTAGCTATGTTGAAAATCCTTCTATTGCAATATTGCTTAATATTACGGGGGAAAATGAAAAGAAATTAGGAGAAAGTCAGAGAAATCGAAAACGATCAGGGAAACTAAAGAGAAGACAGGGAATTTTGCAAAATTTTTTGGAAAATAAAAATTCTTGGTTTTAAAGAAGTTTGCTATGAGTACATCATGCTTATATGTATAATATATACAATTTTGAAATTCTTAACAATTAAACTCAACTTAACAATTAAATGGAAGCGGTAGCAGCCAAACATTATTAATATATAGCAGTGATGTACTTTGCTATGTTAAATTGTTCTTTTTCATTAAAATATTTAACAGTTTTCAAATCAGGATGAAAATACAAAAAAATATTATTGCAAGCATCAGGAAAAATTACGAAATTTTGTCTGGAATTAGAAAAAAGTTATGGAATTTTAGGATAAGGAATTTGTGACAATCCTGTACGATTATTAAACGTGATAATTTTTCTTTTGGTTTCTTCTCACATTATTCTGCGCGAAACAATAGGCGTATAAGGTATAAATTATTATTCTTTGTTCATATTCCTTGCCATTACATTTCTCTTAAGCATCGTATAAACATCAAATGCAATTGGATTCAAGGATGGCAAGCGAGCTAAGTCTGCGTTACCGCTTCGTTTTACGAGCTTTTTTACGAAGAAGCGTAAGAGGCATATTTTTGCAACTCGGGTCGGTGGAAATACACGTTCGAGTGATATCTCGTGGCACGTGATGCTGCTTTTTATTCGCGAACGCGGAAGCGGAATTGGTGCCCTGGTCGGGTTATGGGTACGGCTTTTACTGGCTTTTATGTGTCTACGATTCATCTAACAGCCTCATAACGTTAATAAAGGTTCCCGCCTCCTCACGCGTTAGTGAAATAAAATCGTGCAGTTATGCCGCGCGGAATCTCGCAATCTACAGCGTGTGATAATTAGCGATTAGCATATATAGCGAACTAATTAATTCGCACGTGTACTATCTATCACAAGTATCACAGTTATTAATAGGCTTAGCACTAATCAGGATTTAGTTCGACATCTGCCGTACCTACATATAAACAAGACATTACATATGCAGGTGAAAGCAAATCCTCTCGCAATGCGAATATCATAATGACAATAATATTTCCGATAATCTATTCAGAAAATACGTTGTTGATTACTGTTAATATTCTTACACTATGGAGAATAGTGATGGTGTGCGCGACGACAATTCGCGCGTTTTCGCATTAACGTCTTTGCTTTGACAAGAAAGAAAGGAAAGAAGAAAAAAAAAACGGACGGATCGAACGTTCGGTTTCATTAAAAGTTCGTCTGTTAATTGCGGTCGGATGCGCCGACTTGGCGCCGTGTGATTTCCCGTGAGGTGAGACCTCGACGTGTCTCTGAAAGCCGCGCAGGATGCTTAGCGCGCGATACTCGATAACGAGTTTTCCATTCAAGTTATTTTTTTTTCTCTTTTTCGTGGACGAGAACAACTCTCGCGGCGCGTCAGTGAAGGTCGAAACTGCGAAGGTCGGCACTCTTGGAAACTCGCATTTGCTTCGGAATGATTTCGCCCTGTGAAGTTGCCAAGTATAACTTTGAAATGCGATTCCGTACTGATTTCATGAGATTTCAGTCAACTGTCGCGACTGAAATTTTATCACGCCTTTTCCCTATTCTCTCCGAGGGCTTTATCGTTTCGTCGAGAAATTTCCCATTTCAAATTATGGAATTTTGTGGAAAGTGAAGGTGACGACACTGGTGATTCGCTTTCCAGTTTAATCTCTATATTTTTATTGATTTTTTTCTCTAGCCATTTTTCTTTCTTCTTTATTAACTCGAGATACGAGTCTCACAATTAAAGATTTATGACAAAAAATAATGAACTTTCTCGAGATTTTCGCGTCGTATTTCCTTTTAACTCTTTTTTTCCATGATCGAGATTACGTCCCGAGATTGCGGACAGGAGTTCGAAATCCCAGCTTTTATCTTTCTTTCATACGAGAACCGATTTCGACGAGATAAAAATTCTAGTCGCAAACGTTCTCTTGCTCGCAAACGGGCACATTTCTTTTGGGGAAGATAAACGAGAGTAATCCTTTCGTAGTAGTTCACAAAAACGGGGAAACCGTCACTGTTTCCGCAAAGAAACAGATTTCAAATTTTGTTGGAAACTCCGCACATTATTCCGTTATTTGTTCTTTGCAATATTGAGATAACTATTGTTCACTCGAGCGTCGTCGAAAGAACAGCTCGGCGTCTCATCATTTACTCGAGATATTATTTCCTTTGAGAATCACAACGTATCACCGACTTCACATTCAGAGATTACAACGGCGAAGCTTTTTATCATAGATACGGCAACGTCCTCCTTTCTTTGTTCACTCTTGCTCGTTCAAGACCGAGGAAACTCGGTGAATTGCGAATTTATGTCTGTAGATCACGGCGGTCATCTTTCGCTCCAGTTTGCACTTTATCAGCCTTCCCTCAGTTTTCTTCGCGCCAAACCACTGCCTCGGCTTTTTCGCTGCAGTTTCAAATCGATGAGTCCCATTTCTGTTCTTATGAGCGAATCCTCCCACGAGATTGCGAATAGTTTCGCCGAGCTTCATACTGACGGGATATTGTTGCCAAGCAGGATTTTCCGATTTCCCGCGACCGCAAATTTAACCGCTTTTCTCAGACAACGATAGAACTTTTACGTGATCGCGCAACAAATGTCGACGAAGTGATGCGGTTGTTTCTCTATCGGTGCACGTCTCTCGTGCAATTATTCTTATTTTATAATTCCATCCATATTTTTTGTAGGATACACGAAAAGAATAATTTTGCTGCACTAACTAAAAATTTAATTAGATATAAATTTAGAAATAATTTGTTTGGATCAAAATAATTATGTAAAACTGGCTTGCTAGAATGTTTTTGCAGCATTGTTATCAATTTTTAAACATTCTATGTAATTATTTTGATGGTTTAACAAAATTATTTTCTGTTCTATATTTAATTAAATTTTTTAATATCTCAGCAAAACCGTCTTTCTTCCCGTGTACTGCTATAAATTATCGACGGAAATACGACGATCAAGAATATTTGATTTAGTACAATTGGTAAATTTGTTTCAATTTGGAGCATTACTTAATAGAACTATTATTTTTGGCAGAATATTTTGATTCTTTTGAATTATGAGCCCTTTTTATACTTCGAGAATTGGCAGAATAACGTCTGAGGAAATGGATGGACCATGAATAGATGGTTCAATATTCAACGAGAAACGTGGTTTCCAATGGTTATAACATCATCGGGAGATGTGCTTGGACGACGTGGTAGTGATTCTCAATTATGCAAGGTGGCTGGCCTCGAGTGCACGTAGTCAAGATTTCACACGTGCTGCAATGACCGTATTATCCGTACTTCTCATAAATCCTGTCGTGATTTCCTTTAGATACTGAAAGAAACATAAAACTCGCCATCGTGCGTGCATCTTTTTTGATTCTTTGTATGATATTTAATTATTTTATTGCACTTTCTGTAAAAAGGAAATAATTACTGGAAGTGTCAATGTGTTTGCACGGAAATAAATTACAAAACTGTGAGAACAAAAATTTAGAAATCCTAAAATAAGGATTTGTATACCTAATTGATTTCTATAAATAAGAAAAATTCTGTATATAATTAAAAAAATAATTTATTTAATAAATTTATTAAATTTTCTCTTTGGAAGGATTAGATAATTGTTCGCTATTGTTTCGTTATATCTGTGATTAATCCTTAATTTTTTGATTGTTACACAACCGTTCCAGATAGAATCGGTACAAGTAGAGTGACATTTCGTCCTTCTTGTTTCGCGACTCTTAGAAAATGGAACAGAATGGATAAAAGAATAATTATCGAGATTGCGTATGTGTTGCTATCTGTATCTGTATCTGACGTTGACATCATGACGAAAGCATTTTTGGAAGAAAATTTAAACGTCTGTGTTTTGTCAGAAATTTAGAATTCAGAATTCATTTACATAAACTTTTTTCTTCATTCCAAATCATATAAGATTACACAATTTTATATGAATATATTATTTTTCAAATATACATCGCAATTTATTGTCACGTTCGAATTTAGTCCCTTGAAAATAAAAATAACTTTAATTCATGAAGTTAAAATTGTTTTTATTCATCAAATTCTTTTATGCATGAGGCATAATTGAAAATTAAGTAGCTCAGTGTCGACTTTAAACCGAGTTCATACATATCAAAATATATATATACTCGTTAAGTCCTTGAATTTTTATTTCTTATTTCGTCACATCGAGAATGTGTAGAGTAAGACGAGGAGAGTAGTGTTGATCCGAAAAGAGGATTATGACGAATTGAATGGGTGAAACACTAGTGACATATTCGTTATGACTGTATCGGTAGTTGATCGATACAGTGGGAAGCAAAAGCTCGACTAACGAGCGAAAATTGAAGGGTGATTTATGTGTTTTGCATCCCTGGCTGTTGCAGGAAACGATCTCCCTCGCTTTTATTTCGGAAATATGCCCTTCCGATCCAGAGTAACTGCAGTTCGCTCGTGTACTCGAAAAGTTTCACCTTCAAAATATGTTCAACGATGTCGTACAGGTGGACTGAAATAGAAAAAAAAATTGTAACAAATACGAGTAATTGTAACAAGTTTTAAAATCCTAAATCGATGCTTATACATATTTTATAAACTCCGGCTTAAACAAATTTTTAGCGCGTTTACATGGTAATGTGACGGAACAGCATTTCTTTTTTTTTCGGACAGTAAGTGGAAAGGAAAGTAACACTTCCCTGCCATTTAACATGTATACCTTTCTTCGTTATCGGTAATTATTAGAATGCTCATAATCAGAAGCCATTCGACTTCCGGCATAGTAACCACTCCATCTATTTGAACATTGCTTGATACTCGTCGGTATCTCTCTTGGTAACTCCTTCGTCTCTTCGTCCAAAAATAATATTAGAGCCTGTAGTCGATGCTGCCGCCAACGATTCCGCCGCGAAGCTAAAGAGTGCATCTTGCCGTATTTAAATTACACGAATCCTTTAAAATCATTGTATTTCAGCCAGAGGTTTTGTAATAACTTTGGAATTAATTTTG
>Ga0157364_1008964_pt1 | contig 10372 bp, 8 predicted proteins | sample AttsexASBM2_FD_111476 | JGI IMG/M metagenome (GOLD analysis project Ga0157364, IMG submission 111476) | Fungus gardens microbial communities from leaf cutter ant in Ribeirão Preto, State of São Paulo, Brazil - Atta sexdens ASBM2 | ecosystem: Host-associated > Fungi > Mycelium > Unclassified ... | reverse complement strand
GCAAAGTTGACTTTTGAAAGATTGATAGAAATGAAAGATATATTTTAAAGATTGGATACTGAATTTTATGCAGTATACTTTGACGGATCTTTTAGAGCTAGCATACAAAATGCATAAGCATAGTATATATAGCTAGCATAAGACTGTCTGGACCAATGAGCATGTTATGTAAATCAATATGGCGACTTTATGCTGGATGGTCTAGATGATCTTATTCTATGCTATGCTCATATATTTTGTGTGCTAGCCCTTAAGACTGAAGCAAGGATCTTTGCATAACGCATAATGCATAAAGCATAAAAGAATCAACAAATCAAACTTTTTCCTTTCTGTGAAATGTTCCAACCTTATACAGTTATACTGTGTTATCTGTGTCTCTCTTGCTGGAAAACATCCACTAACTGAGTTTAACTTTTACAACTTCCTTCATCACTGTTTCTCAATGGTTATTTTATATTTTAAAAGTCCTTTTATTTAAAATGATATTTTTTTTAATGACAGAACATTCAAAAGTCCTCCGCAAAAAGTTGTAAAGTTTTTCTAAATTTTACTTACCAAGCTCCAGTACTTAGAATCTCTAACAATAAATTAATTTGGCCTACGAAATGAGATTAGCGGAAACTGAATTTTACGCGTATGACGTAAACGCCGTCAGCAACGTTTGACCTATCGATTTCATCTTCCACCATATTTCTGCCGGGAGGGATCGGCTGTAGCTTATAGATGAATTATAGTTGCTCTTTGCTGTCGCGCATTCAACGGTGATGTATGACTCGGCGGGAGACGGTAGGTAGAAAACATCCACGATGTACGGCCTGTTAATAACAGCAAGAATGAACGAACGACTGCGCGCGGAGCGCGGTACACAGATGCCGCTGGCGGCTAGACCCCCTTTGTGTTTTATTACAAACGATACGTCAACCACGATGTATGGGCTGCTTTTATCTGCGGCCTGTTATTGATGTGCTAAATTGTCCGCGCTGACTCGTAAGACTGGCCAGAACACGCCTGATAGACGTCGCTCAGGGACGCACTAATCGCGCTAGCCAGGTTTCCTCGGCTGACAAAGGAATCTCTCGCAGGTAGTAACCGTCGACCCAACCAACGCACGTCGTTTTGCCAAGATTGCTAGGGATTTAGCGGCAAATAAATATCATATCGTGGTAAACCTTACTCGTCGTACAATCTGATGATGTAAACGGCAAAGAATACGCCGACTCCGAAAATAAACAACATGCACGAGCGTAATTTCCTGAAATAATCAGATGCGCCGCTGTATTTCACTGAAATGTGTATTCATCGAGCATTCGCGCGTGATACAAAACATATTACCGTTAGTTATGTATATTGTCAGATTGTAATAATAAAGAAAGCTGTGGGCTTTGCCGTTTGCTTAATAGACGCGAGCATTTCCGATGAAAACAAGAGGATGGCTTAATTAGAAGTTCCGACATTCCGCTAAAGAGAAAAAAACCTGTAACTACGGAAATCGTAAATAATACTTGGCGAGTCGTCTGCTGCTTTTATTTACGGTATGCTATCGACAATCTGACATTTACCGCATGATGTTATAACGAATGGCTGAGATACTTAGACGTGAAACATCGTCAACAAGCCTGACACTTATAACTAATCAAAAGATTCGTTAAGTATGCTATATAAAATTCAGTATCCAATCTCTAAAAAGATACTTTCACAAGTCAATTTTGTCTGTTGGTTCTTATTTTATTACTGTCACTTTTTATCATTGACGCCCCTAATAAAAATACGTCTAACGTTTTTATTTTATAAATCACACAATAAATACGGAATAAAGAAAAATCTGGGATACTTATATGAATACAAGTATATAAAAAAACTTATATTGGTAATATGTAATAAAAGATGAGCCTTCATATCTTTAGCCTTCAAAATTTCAAAATAATTACAGTGATTTTCGGAATTTTTGAAAGAAAAGCAAAATTTTTCTTCAACTCTGTATCTCTGAATAAAAGATTTTAAGAAGTGATTCCTCACATTAATTTACATTATTCAAAATAAAAACTTTATATAACCATATATTCAAAATGTTTTAGAAATGTCCAGCTTCTCCTTAGATCTGTCCTGAATAAGAGATAATGTATAGCTCAAAAAATGAGCCTTCATATCCTTAAAATTTATAAAGTTTTATCAAGTAATTATAGTAGTTTTCAGAATTTTTTAAAAAAAGACAAAATTTTTCTTCAACTCTATATTTTTGAAACTTAACAGTTTGGAATATAAGGTTATATGAGGATTAAGAAGTGATTCCTCATATTCAAAACGTCTACGATGAGGAACTATCCCTTAATCAGAATGATCCTTAAGTATTCTAAAAAATTTTAAGAAGTAATTCTTCATATTTCAAATATTTTTTATATATATATTTAACGCAAGCGACTTCAACGACAAAATAAAACGACAATATAAAAAACTAGTTAGCAATGACAATCAACATTTTTTTATTTTATTACAATAAAAGCGGATACTGCGATTTACAATGCGACAATATAAATGATTGCTAACTAAAAGAAAACAAAAGTGGAAACTCCGAAAATAGCGATCCGTCGTTATTGGTAATCCAGTACATTTCTTCTATCTGTACTTTTTTTTATTTCCATTAGCGAAAAATATTAAATAGGATATCGGAAAGACGTTACGAAAAAGACGTTACGAAATATTATTATATTTTTTTTTTAGAAGTCTAATAACATTTTTAGAAGCTGAAAGAAATCTTTCTGAAAGAAAGCTTTCGTGAGAAAGAAATCGAATACTCACAAAAGTCTATATTTTTGACGATAAGAAGAACTACAAGAGAAGCACTGATTGGATTCTATTAACATCGGCTAATACGTTCTTTGAATGCTCTAATTTTCCTCCTTGATTCAATAGGGCTCTTCTAAGGAGACAGCTAAAGGAAACGCTCCATACGGAGCCGCGTAACTCCGACATTCTGATCGTGACACATGTCCGTCGCAGAAAAGACACGCCGAGCCGCGCTGCCAAACGCGCCAGCCGTTGATTTTCCACAAAATGTCTGAGCGGCTGATTGACATGTTTATTCGTAATGTAATCTCGCGGGTTCGCGTTAAATCACGTTAACGTCAACGCGGCGCGTTTGGCTTTGAAGGTTTTAATTAATATGAGGCGAAACGCGCGACCCGCTCAGTTAATCCAAACGTAAAATATAATCCCTTTTTATTTCTTTTTTCTTTCATTCCTATAACTTGAACGTTATTACGATACACATACAAGATGCGTTTCTTGAATAAGAACAGTGAAACATTCCGCTCTGGCGACGGTATAAAAACGACGCGCTTGTACGGAGAAATGAAATAACGTAAATGAATAATGTTAGAATTATAATGAAATGTGTAGCGATTAATATGAAATATGTAGACGCCCGGAAAGTTTTATTCGCGAGCTGCGACATTATTTCCTCTAATTGCGTCAGCACAAATCTTGGAACTGATATACTCCGCTGGTTTATAGACGTAAATGAATTATGGGACACGGCATAAACATTAAAGGTTCACTAATTGCAAGCAATACGTCATTTATGCTTGTTATTTTAACTTTCACGACGGTAAACCTTTTCACTTTAGCATATATTTTTAATTAGTAGGCTAACCCGTTAGACTTGTTAAGCAGTGACATGAAAATTAAATTAAATACTAGACTATGTTCTTGCAAAAAATGTTTTAAACTAGATTTATTACAATCAATTATAAGAACGTTTATTTCTTAAACTCGAACACTCTTGGAAACGAGACTTTCTAAATCAATAGATAATAAATTAAAAACAGAAAGAAAAAACAAATATTAAATTCATCACCTTATAATACGCAAGCATCTTTTAGAATTCTTTATGATAATATTTCAAGTGCCTTGCATAATCATTTACATTTTTATTATCTATAAATTATTAAAAATAAATTTTATTTCAATAATATAAATATCGAAATACCGAGAAACTAGTATTTTATTTTTAAATTATTTGTAAACTCGTAGGTCGTCCATCATGCAGTCATGTTTCACAAGTGCTTTGAATTTTACAAAGTATGACATTATCATTACGATGATACAACAAAAATGTTAATTAGCCATATGTACGGTTAATAATTAAAAGGCATTTCAAGATAATCTATTTATAGCACTTGCTTATTTAGTCTCAGATAAACATGTCCTTGGCACTATTGCACAAAACGAAAAAAAATAAAATAAAATAAAGAAATCGATTCGTTATCTAGTACACCGACAAGTTAAAGACGAGGGACGCGCGCATAAAGATTTTCGGTTACATCTCCGACAAGTTACTAATTGAGATTCAGCGACACGCATAATCGCCCCGAAATAACACGGATTCCAATCGACGGAGGGCGCCATGAAAGGCGAAATACGGGCGGGACCATTCATCCCGACGGTTAAAATCACCGAATATTTCACTTTGCTGAGCCAGCTGAGCCTGCCACCGCCTGTCGCGGCACCCCGGCGATGGAAACGATGGAGGGATGAAACGGACCTTCTCTCCACGACTCGTTCTCACACCCCTACGACACAGAGGACGAGAGAGAGAGAGAGAGAGAGAGACAAAGAGAGAGCCACCGGCTCTAGAAATCTACGGTTTGCCACCCACATCCCTCTCGCTCTGTGTCTCTTCCTCTCCGCTCGCCCTCTTCCTTACGCTAGGCTGCAGATTTATGCGCCCCGCCTTGCAGCGCTGATATCCGAGAGCTCACGACCCGCTCCGTCCGTAATGAAAGAAATAAATTTACTCTTCTGGGGTGCCCTAGGGATTGGAACTCGCCGTTCGTGTGCGTCGCACACGGACGCGTCTCTCCGCATTCTGACGGTGTTAGCCGAGAGTGGGATCGCCAATTTAAGGATTTTGTCACCAGATCCGGTACCTTTGAGTCACCAGAGTTTTACTAACTCAAAGACGGTGGTATATTTTACTTTATGACGTGTCTGTAATAACAAGCAAAACAGACAAGAGAGCGGATGCGTTTGTATATAAGCGACACAAAGGAAAGAAAAAGAATTCCGAACAAAGGAAGTGACGTCTGGTAATTATACCGAAAAAGGATCGTGATTTATTGTAAGCATTGAATTTTTCACTTGTCTCTCACATCTTTCATCTTATTTTGTAGACAGATTAGCCACGTCAAATTATAGACGTAATAGATTAATTTTGTTATTCATTCCAAGACAAACTTAATAATTGAGCTATCTATTATTTCGTACAAAGGAAGGAAATGAACACGTTTATGTGTGTGTGTGTGTGTGCGTGCGTGTGTGTGTGTGTATGTGAAAGACGTTAACTTCCTAAGATGCATAATTAAGATATACAATGATAAGTAGATTACTCATAATCAGTATGACTATTGACAGTGATTAACAACGTGATGGAATGATTGATAACGATATCATTTCATGCCTGAATAAAATGTTATGGAATTGTTTAATTTAACGATAAGAGAAAAGGTGAGCGATAAATGAAAGAATGTAATCAGAATTTTCTAAAGATTATCTGTAAAGAACAAAACAAAGTTTTCGAGGTTGATAAACATAGCTCTGATTCGTCGAAAATGATTACCTTAATTGTTTATATGATATAATTGTGCTACGATGTACGATAAAGTATGTAAAAGGTATCTTAAATTTATCTACGAAGCTTTAACGTAGACGAATAATGGGTTTGGACATGTAAGAAACTACGCCTCGTTGCCAGTGACAGATTGTGAAGTGTGTTTGATAAATTGTCTGTCAAGCATGACTGACGAGCGGAGATCGTAACAGGTCAGCGAAATCAGGCAGACTGATTTTTACATCTCTCAGTAAAAGAAGAAGAAAAGAAACACGATATGAGAGCACAATCAAGTTAAATGTCACAATAATATTTGCAGTTAAACATATATTTATTGCGTATATTTTGAGAACAAAACAGGCGAGAGCTAAAATTGAAAAATCCGAGAAAAAATTGCGTATTTTGATAATCCAAACGTGAATATCAGTTCTGTGAAAAATAGCGTATGAAGTTTACATAAGAAGAAAACGGTAATCGTAAAACGCCGAAAAAACGGCAAACGAGGAAGGAATTGGATTAAACGAGAGAATAATATGGTAAAACGCACAACATATAGTAGAAAGGTTTAAATAATTCTACAAACATTGTTTTTATTAAAGCGGTATGGAAACTCAACGATATTTACAAGAGATATTTACAATGCGGATAAGACGCGTATCGTATACCATGTTATTCTTCGCTTTTATTAGAATATTCTATTCAACGTGTCACGATCTGATGTTGGACGATACGATCCGATACGCTCCCAGGTATACCTTGATCAAAATCATCCCAGCGATTACCGAATTTCGAAAAGAAAATGATAAAACAGATTCTCTAGATCAATTTTATTTTCGTTTTTTGCAACGGCATTCAGTATTTGCCTTACACAACTAACGATAATAAATTACAACATTGTGATTTATTACGGAGATATCTCAGATACGTTCGTAAATAATATCCTTTTCTTATTTGTTCATTTTCTCAAAAGAGTAGCGTAATATCACAGTTATATTGTGGACATAAAATTACACGCGACCGTATACGAATAGAACGGTTTTGTTGAAGTACTTAAAAATTTAGCTAGATACAGATCTAAAAATAATTTTGTTGGACTATCCAAATAATTACTTAGGAAGCTCAAGCATAATAAGCAATGTCGCAATTCTAACAACCGTCTTGTTAAAATATTCTAATTATGTTGACAGTTATAATTATTTTAATAATTCAACAAAATTATCTTCAGATCTGTATCTAATTAAATTTATAGATACTTCAACAAAACTATTCTTCGTGTACGATGCCGCGCGCTATCGAACGCATTTAGCACAAGAGACTCGCGTTTGCGGAGCGATGGGAAACATACAGTAGCACTTTGTAATATTCGCAAACATATATACGTCCGTACGTCGCCGAATAACGAGATGTTACGTTGTACGTCACCTATAAAACATGACGATGATGTACAACGAAGCATCTCGTTGGAATCGCCAAAAAAACTCTAACAGCACGCGATTCGGAAGCGCAGTCGGGAAGTTGTTGCCTCGTAGTTGTTAAATATAGAGAGGCGAGACTTTTGTGTCTGTCCGGCAATTGCGACAATATCAACTTACAGCTGGCATGTAATCCTTCCCCCTACATGGTAACCGGATTTTTAATAGAGATGCGTATTACTCTGGTATCATAGAAGTTCCGCGAGAGAATGGTCTCGCGATGCAACGTTAACACTTGTCGAGTTGTTTCATAAACTTTAATCATAATCTTCAATGTACACATATATTTATATTTATATATACATATATAGAATTCTTTTAAATAAATCTGTATTGTACACAGTGGCTATTTACACAACAGTTTTTAGACGGAAAGCTCGTCCATCAATTTGCACATTTTTCCAACTGTACACTGCGAAAAGGAAAAAAGAGACGGAGAAACAGAGGGAGGAACGAGAAGAAGGTCCCTTTCGAAAAGATCCTACCATCTTTTCCCTCCCAATTCTCCCTCCCGCAGAATATATCCATCTTAAGGATGTACAGCGGCGCCGATTCGCTGTCCGTAAACCGCGTACGGTGAGTAATACGGTCCTAAGGCGTTGAAAGCGGAGTACGGCGAGGCGGCGAGCGATGCCGGTAACGGGCCCGTCGGCGGCTTGCCGTACGGATGATATCGCGCTCCGAGGGGGCTCAACGACGGCGCCGGGTAGGTACCGCCACTGGCGCGATGAAGGGTGGTCGACGGTGATAGCAGCGGGTGCGGATGCGGATTACCGAGGAGCGCCGCCGCGGAGGCGGCGGCCGCGTGGTCACCGCCGGTCAGGCTCGTGTGGCTACGTAGATGCTGGAGCAGCTCCTCCGACGTGGCGAATCGCTTGCCGCAATACGACTCGCCGGCGATCCAGTTGCAGACGTAGGGCCGGCCTCCGGCCGCCAGCGTGGACGGATAGGACAACGACGGCGGCGGCATCGGGCCCAGGGACGATAACGCCATCGCCAGCCCGTACTTCTGATGATCACACTGCGTGCAACCGCTGGGACAGCTACCCGCGCTCATCATGATCTGCGCGCTGTGCATACTGTATTGGCAGCCGGTGCAAAAAGGATCCTTGCAGACCGGCACCAGGGCCTCGCCGCCGGCGGGAGTCTTGACGCGGGCGTAACTCAAGTATGGATTGCCGCCGGTCGGACCAGCCGACGGATAGCCGACGGACAACAGCGCCGCCGCGTGATGCGAGAAAGGCGATGCGCCCGCGAAGGGCGGCCTGAATGCCGGATTCTCGGCGAGGCCTGGTGGACAGCACAGTGGATTGCCTGTGAACCCTGGTAGACCCGGTTTGTAAGCGGCTAGATTCGCGTCTTTTGTATGCGCCGCACCAGAAAGGATCTCCATTCCGGATCTGATAATTGGACTGGCGCCATTATTGTTATTATTGCTGCTGTTGCTATTGTTGTTGTTGTTGCTGCTGCTGCTGCTCCGTGGCGAACCATCGGTCTTCTCGCGATCCGCCGGGGTCTTCCGATCGACCGACGGTGTGCCGCTGGTCGTCGTTGCCGTCGCTTGGCTGCTCGGCGACGCGGACTTTCGGCTCACCGGCGTGCGATTGCCGGATGATTTCTTGTCAGGATGCATGCTGTCACTCACACTGACACTATCCTGACCACTGACACTGTGTACACTGGCTTTGGACGTGGGTCTACCCTCGTCCGTGGTCTTTTTCGTTACCACGTTGACTTCGTACGGCTTGAACGCCAACGACTTGCCGCCGTCCGTCGGACTGCCGCGAGTGTTGCGCTCCAATTTCGTGGCCGGCGGTGATTTCGCATTCGTTGCGATGCTCATGCCCTTCGAGCTCTTTTCCAAAGGCGAAATTAGGGGTTTCGTAGGCGAATCCGCTCCGATTTGACTGCATGTCTGCGCCAACAGTGCCAGCGGACTCTTTTTCGCGTCCAACTGTACCTGTCCGACAAAAAAGTCAAGTTATCCACTGTTTGTCATATCTATACAGAAAATGAAAGATGTACTGATTAAAGTTAGTAACATGCGATACTTATTCTTCACTTCTAATCCCGTTGGACCACAAATAAACGGTTCTATTGGCGGGGGAATAAATAAATAATGAGGAAAAAATACCGCGACTTTGAATTTTTATTCTTACATTAATCCCTATTTTCAACGAGAATCCTTTTCCCTTTAATTCTGCTTAATATCAAGAAAATAGAAAAGATATCAAAAAATTTAAAAAGGGTATGATGCCAAAAAGTATTAATCAAGATCTTTTCACTGTTTCTTCACTTATTGTGTCTTGATTTACGTATTATTTTATTTTCTTTGTCAATAAAGCTATAATAATAATTATTATTATCAGCGTGAAAATCTTTTTTCCTGACTTTTTGCAGATTTTTTGACAAAAAGCAGAATAAAAAGCTTCGAAAATTTAAAAAGAGATGATATATTATTTTGTAACTACCAAAGAATACTAACCGAAGTTGGAAGCGGTGAAAGATAATCCGGTTGTAAATACTGATTGTGTCCAGTAGTCAGCATACTGCCTTCCTCGAGCACAACCATTTGGTTTCCCACTAATTGATCTCACTGCACACTTTAAATCAACAAATGGCTATTTACACAGACACGGTAGGTGCGTGACGGAAAACAGCGAATCGCGTCGGGTCCGACCGACGTGAAGGTGCAAACGAAAGCGATTCGCGAACACGGAAGACGTCGAGACTGCGCCTCCGTTGGGAATCGATCACCTCGCGCGGCGGCCACGTATCCTGGCGCAAGTGGGCGACGCGTACACCACGGAATCCAGGAAAATAATGACGGCTGCAACTCGAGCAGCTCCACTCTGTGCTTCGACTGCTCCGACGCGAATGCGATCCTCGCGCCGTCTGGCGGCGGCAACGAGAGACTCGCTCGTCCCCCACTCCCCTGCCCTCCTGACTACCCCTATCCCGTACGACCCGGGGTGTATAACCTGTCCTCTCCTGTCATCCCCACCATTCGCGCTCGGACGCACAACGGAGGTAGGGGAGATGGCATTATGGTGGGAGAATTGCGGTGCTGCGTGGGGTGTGGGAAGGCATTCTAATTCAACACGCCACCCATGATGTTGGCCCGACGATGACAGCTCCCATCCCGGCTTTGATATTTCACCGCTTTTACAGCCGTCCATTCCCCTCCCCGCACGTCCGACCGACGAGGGCGTCCCCTTTCCTCCCTCTTCCTCTCTGCCTCCGCTTCACCACTAGCCCCTTCTCCGTTTCTCTCTCTCTCTCTCTCTCTCTCTCT
>Ga0157364_1008963_pt1 | contig 10373 bp, 6 predicted proteins | sample AttsexASBM2_FD_111476 | JGI IMG/M metagenome (GOLD analysis project Ga0157364, IMG submission 111476) | Fungus gardens microbial communities from leaf cutter ant in Ribeirão Preto, State of São Paulo, Brazil - Atta sexdens ASBM2 | ecosystem: Host-associated > Fungi > Mycelium > Unclassified ... | reverse complement strand
ATTATGCCTACCTCAAACCTACTTGAGGTTATGGGTTCAATTCCTTAGTAGTTCTTTGTGTTGGGTAACTGCATAAAAAGGTTAGGGTATTGATACTCCATACATAATTCCTCCTGTAGGCACGGACTGCCATCGCGCCCCATGTAATAAATTGTTGAATAAAAAAGAAAAATAGTAGGCCATAGTAATTATAACATAATTACTTAAATAATAAGAAAGAAAGAATTTTTTTAACAATATAATACTACATTAAATAAAATGATAAGCTTAGTAAAACTGATCTTATATAATACCTTCTTGAAAGCAAAACACTCCTAGATTGAACTTAAGAAACATGATAATATCTTTGAGAAATTCTCTTTTAGGGTTCTAAGACTTCCTATATTGTATACACCCATGTAAAATATATGTCCTCATCTTAATAGGATAATTACTACATGTCTATGCAAAAGATTTGTTAGGGAAAAATCTAAGCCTATATTCTCCAATGGAAGCATGATTTTTAATTATTCTGATGATGTATGCACATAATGAGCTAAAGAGGCTGACATATTTCAGCCAAAACTACCTTGAGAATAAGTAGAATGAATAGGTTGATTATCATCGCTATTTATATTGAGGAAATTTCTTTTCGCATATTTTGAAGCTTGGAAGTATATTTGCTATTTATAAATGATAGAGTTGTATTCTTCCTTTCTACTGAACTCCTATAATAATTTGCTTGGTAAAACTGGATTTATTTTGAAATATTTTGACTCTTTGTCAACCAATAAATAAGGAGGCCACTTGTTGCTGCTAGGACAGTTCCAGAATGAAATTGAATTATTAAAGCTCTTGTTAAAGAAGCTTCTAAGATCATTGGATATAGTAATAGAGTGTAATTGATACAGATGGATAAAAGTGTCAAAAATATGTTTAGCAGCTGGGATGGCATTTGTAATAACGATAATATGTGCAACATCTTGCATTTGAGTTATACAATTAATACTACATCTAATAGTGAAGAGTTCAGCTTTAGTGGATGTTATATTCATTGTATGATGAACAGTTTTGGAAATGATGTCTTGTTCTTTATAAATATGTAAGACTGAAGTAACAATTTTCATAGATGACATCAAGTTTGTTATGATGAGCAAATTTTGCATCAGTGTCTTTTCAGTTAACTGAATGAAAAGAAAAATAATCAGAGAAAGTGTCTTCTAGACAAAAGCTAGAAGAAAGTTCTCTATTTAAACTGTTAAAGTAAGATGAGCCATGGTTATATGATGAGGCTTGGTCTTCTTGAAATAATGTTTATCTAAGAGAGAATTGATTGTGTGTTGTTTAAATAAAGATGTTACTTGGAAATAGTGTCAACCAATGATTTTATTGAGATGAAAATGAATAGGAATGAGGCCAGCTATAGCCTCAACTCCCTATGCTGTTGAGGTGTAAAACACTCCTGTGATTTATAAAGCTACTCTTCTCTGCATTTTCTTCAATTCTTTAAGAGGTTGATAAAGTGGTACTCCTTTGAAATACCAAAGCTAAAACCCATATAGAGTAATAGGAAGGACACATGTTCTGTAAAGTAACTGTTTATGTGTCAGAGATAGTTCTCTTGTTAAATTCCCCAACATTTTTATATCTTTGATCATGAACAGAGCTTTGGTGGTATAGTAATGAATGTGTTGATGAAACAAAAGCTTGTCAAAGAAGAACTCTAAATATCACCACATATCTTTAGGTTGGAGTAGAGGGCCTCCTAAAAGTCTAAGATCTAGAGAAGGCAAATTGCTGTTTTTGGTCAATTTTGAGAAGTGAAAAACTTCTGATTTGTTGTATTCAATGATCAGACCAAACTAGTTGAATAAGAATAAGATGATACTATAACTACAGAAAATGTTTGCATTAGATTTTTCATAACTCTTTTCTTGAAAAACAAAAAGTCCATCATTAACAAATGAAAGAATTGAAACTGGAATGAAAGTTAAGAAATATGAAAAATAGAAACAATATAGAAAGTAGAAAGAATAAGAGAAAGTGTAGATCCCTGACCCATACCTACATCAGCTTTGAAAAATGAAAATATAAAATTGTTCCAAATATATTAAGTCTATCTGTGAATTAGATAACTAGAAATTCTGGGATCAAAATCTGCTTTGCTCAGAATCCTTAGAAGAAGTTGATGATTAAGTGAGAGGAAAATTTGAGCAATGTCAAATGCTAGAGTGCTAATATATAGACTCTTTATCTATCCTGCTCATATGAGATAGGTTAGATAGATACCAGTATCTGTTGTTGAGCATTGTTGAATGTCTTTTAATTGATTTAGATGAATGAAGTCCAAAGCAATAGAATAAACTTGGAGTCTACCACTTATTGCTTTTTCTATGAGTTTTCCTAACATATTAAAGAAAACAATAGGTTGAAATATTTTAAGAGTATCATATAACAGCTTGTTAAATTTTGAAATAATAATTGATGTTGACTTCTTGAAATGTGATGGCCAATAACTAAGATTGATGTATAAATTTGCTATGTTGACAATGTTAACAATACATTTAATATTACCTACTAATGCTTTGAGATAACTCCAGGAAACATAATCTGGACCCAGAGTAGATGGACTACTACATTTGTTGATGGCATTGATAAACTTGGTTTTGAAGAATGACAGCTACTCTGCTTGTTGACACAAAGGAATTTTGTTTAGAAGTTGAAAATTGATTGGTTTGTCTTGAGCTGAATTAATGAATTAATGAAGTGCTTGTCATAGATCATCTAACTCATTATATGAACATCTATTGAACTTGATGGCTTCTATAGCTGGTAATTTTTGTTTCTTGACCTAATTTATAAGATTCCATGATTTTTTGTTGGTCAACATGATTTTTTGAATTCTATTGTCAAAAAATATTCTTTTAGCTGTTCTTACTGACTTTTTATATTTAATCCAGTCTGTTCTTTCTCTGGATGTTTGATATATAGCCAGATCTCTGTTATACTCCTTGTTCCACTATGCCTTAAAGTGTTTAGTAATGTTAACATTTTTAGAATACTTACATCAAAGCTTCTTTATGATAGAAGTGAACTCTTGCATTACCTTTTCCAGCATTTTACAATTGTGAATATTTGTTGTATTGATACAACTTATCCTACTTCTCAATTTTTATAATATGACCCTAGACAATATTTCTTTTAATATAGTCATACTTTGATTTTATGAAATCTACTCCTTTTACTATTTTTTTCTTTTAGTTTTAGTTTAGTTTTATTTAGTGATGGAGGATCATGTAATAGATGCATGTGACTATGTTGCATGAGGTAATGTCATAGGTCTAGAAGATAGTAGAAGGTTCTAGTATGATGACAGCAGGAGATATAGCTATGGCATGTCTACTTTATAGTTAAAGCATAATGGACTCATGAATGATACATGTAGCTTTAGGATAGGACAACTAGTGTAGAGCATGGACTATGATGTATTAATATAAATAGTGTACATTTTAGTAGTGGGAACTCTATTAAGTTCCTCTTGTAAATCCTAATATAAGAGTAACAGAGATATATTGGTCCTATGTAAGTTTAAATCTTGAGGGTTATCTGTGTATTAAGTAGATACTTGATTGATGGGTATTGATAATTCTAGATTGAAACTATCAGCAATTTTCCTAAGTATATCTACATGTGTTGAATACAAGAGATCCCAATTGTTATCTCTGATATTAAAATTCCCTGTCATGATTATTACATTGTTCAAATTTACCTCAGTATTCTTTAGATACTTTAAGGTAGATTGTTGATCATCTGAATAAATGTTAATAATAAAACACATAATGCCATGATTGAAAAATGAAATGAGATTTTAACAACCTGATATTGATGTAAGTGAGAACTCCTAGATGTTTGTTATCACTATGCAAAGATCTTATAAACATAATCCATGAAGGATGATTGAAAGCTCCTATAATATCTTCTTCTTCTTTAGATATAAAGTTTGGGATACTGCAAATAATTGACTAGGGAGATTCTTGAATAAATAGAATGTCAAAATCTTTGTTGTTTTTTAAGATAGTATCAGTGAGAAGCTTGTTCTTATGAACATTCTGTGAAAATATTTTTAGGGATTTTAAAATCATTGTTTTACTCTGCCCACAGATGAGTGAATTAAATTGGCTCTGATTTCTCAGAACTCTTGTGACTTCTTGCTATGCCAATCTCTGTTAAATCTGTGTTTCTAGAATGAACAGTTGTTACTATCTACCTAGTGTTTACCCTTGCAGTCAATACATTTAAATGAGTGAGTACAATGTTCTTCTTTTTTTATTTCAAGCCTTAGAGAATTTATCTTGAAGTTAGCTTTGCAATACCATACCATTTCTCTGTAATGTTCAAGTTCATGTGGACCATTATATTTTTGACATTTTGATTCATGTGTGTGATATATATATGTAGTATGATCCCACTTCTAACAGTTTTTGCATTGTAGAACACTAAGGTTTATATTTGTTCCTCTTATAGTGGTGATATAATAGTCTATACTAAAATATCTATTAATAAGGCTCTTTGCTTTTGTACTACTCCATAAATCCCATATATTAACCCAGATTACAACTATATCAGACTTAGGAGACATTTTGATAATTCAAGAGTGAGAAACTAAAACTATGTCATCAAAAATATGAGTACTCTTGATGACTCTTTCTATTATATCAAGTATTACAGAGAGATTAGTATCTTTCTGGAAGTATAGAGTATTTAAAAGTTTTAAATATGTTCTGGATTATGGGAGTCTCAGACTTATAATATCATTCAAGTCAATATCATTCAACTCTTTTATATATTTCTCCACTATGTTTAGATCAAAGAAGGCTGCTACTTTGTTAGTAGTAATAATAATTCCCTTGTTATTCAGATTAGATGTAATCAGCAGAAATTCTGAATTTCACATCTTTCAACAACTTGTTAATGTTGGAAATGTAATTGTTTGCTTAAGCAATAACTCTTTCAGAGTTTTTCATACTTATAAATATGATAATTTGCTTTTTTAAAGAATCTTTAGTCGTTATGTTAAATTTTGGTTTATCCTTTTAGTTTGTATTATCCATGATGTTATGGATTTTCATGATCTTATTAGAAAACATTTTTGGGAAGATATCTTTGATCTTGATGATTTCCTTGATATTATCTTTAGAGGCTTATGTATATGACTAGTTGTTGGAGTTAGAAGTCAAATTTAAAGGTTGATTCTTGTTAAAATTTTTTGACTTAACCAGCACACTTTTGCTAGATCTAGAAGACATAAGTGGAGAAATTCTTAAAATATCAGCTTAATTGCCCTTCAATAGTTTGTTGGTGGTTGTATTTCTAGTAGATGTCTTATTGAACTATAAAGACACATATTGCTAAAAAGATTTGTTATCCTTATTAGCTATTAATTTGTCCTAAACTGGACTTATAAATGGCAAATAGAAATTCCCAAGCTATACAACTAAATTTTAAAATTTGTGGAATATCTTTGGCTATTCTATTTACTAATGAACATTGCTTGATAAATACTGCCATTCTAAGAAGGAAGCATATGACATTCTCAGTGTCACCTTCTAAATACTCATCTACTCTAAATAAGAAAATAAGACAAAAGGTACTATTCCACAGTTATAGGTCTGTAAGTTGATTGGTTTGGTATGGAATCACTGATGGTTCTAAACTTTGAGAAATATTTGTGTTATTAATTTTCATTGCATGAGATATATGCATAAGCTCAACTGCAGGCTTCATATATGTAGTATCTGTCATTACCTCCTTCAAAGGTATATAAGACAAAGAAAGGCTTTAAACCTCTCCATTTTCAACTTGTTTAGTCCAAGTCAGGTTATTAGTCTATGCTTGTACTTGATTTGCATCATCCATGAAAGATGTAGTGAAATTAACAGATATTCTTCTGGAACTATTGAAGCTAGGAAAAGCAGAACATCTTCTAGGTATATCAATTTCAATATTCATTTAGTAATATTTAAAGATGTTACAACTCAGAAACCTTAGTGTTGGTTTGGGAGAAGAACCTTGTATAGGGTTTACACAAGAGAACTCAATGGAGAACTCTTTACAGGATCTATCCCTACTTATATACTTATTGTCTTAGTCCGTGCTACGACTACGCTACTCCTACCCTAAAGTCCATGTGTCATCCTCATGTCCTATTACTCATCTACTATAAGGCCACCATGCCGTATACATGTGCCCTGACGTCATACTCTTTAATTTCTGCTGTACATGTGTGCACCATGTGTACACCATGAGGAACTCTTGTCCCTTGATATCATCTCTAACCCTAACTCCTACTCTAGACTCTTCCTGATCCTTCTAGACCCTAAGTCCTTCTAGACCACTCTAGACTACTCCAGGCCTATGACGTAATGTCATGTGACTTCCTAGTCACATGCCCGTATCTCCCTCTAGCCATAGACTAATAATTATTACTACATTGTCTAACCCTAGAAGTCTATCCATACTTTCCGAGTTATAGCAAAAGAGTTCTAGTTGGTTGTTTTGAGGTTTCAAAAGTGAAAGAATGCAATGTATCTGCTAATTCTCTTATAAGCACTACTGTTAGAATTGAAGATGATGGACTTGGTTTCTACTTTATTTTATTTTATTTTTCTTTTATTTTATTTTCTCTTATTTTTTATTGAAGAGTAGAAGACAAAGAAGAAGTGTGACATTGTCACAGGTCACATGACACTGTCACAGGAGTCACATGCTCATGTGATATGAGGGAATAATAAAGAAGGTTCTAGAAAGATGATGTCATAACAACATGTGGAACACATGTTGGCCTTAAGGCAAAACACATGGTCTTTAGAGTAGGCTAGGGAGGTAGTAGCACAGACCATCATAGTTTAGTATATAAGGTAAATGTCTTGTACTTAGGAACTCTATCAAGTTCTCTTGTGTTACTCAATACAAGAGTATGTCTTTTACTCAACACAGAGTCTAAGTCATAATAACTACCATATAAGATAGTGGTAAGAAAGAAAGAAGCACTGTTATTGTATATATATCTCTGTGTCTGAGGATTATACCTCAGACTTAACAATATTAGTTAATCTAAGTTTCAAATATTACAATCAGTGAGTAGTTCATTTTGTAATAAGCTTAATAATGATAACAATGATGATGAAGATCAATACAGATATTAATGATGATAAGAAATAAATGATGATTAATAATAAATGATATTGTTAAGGCTAAGATCTAACCCTTAAATATAAAGGTATATATACAAAAGAGTAATGGTTTATATACAAGCATTGTTATCTGTTATAACAGATATAATATATCATTAGAAACAATTTGATGAGCACTTTCCAACATAAGTTTAATTATGTGAATCTATCTGGCTATTCATGAGATAATAGCTAACAAAACTTTACAATTAATAATAGCCTGATATCTTAGTTGTTTGTTATTACTTTTGTATATTCTACATATATATAAATAGCTCTCATTTGGGGCTTTCTACTGCAACTTAATTTGTAATATTGAAATACATACTAATACTACTATTATTCTAGGTTATGATATCTAATTTGAGTAGGCTCATCTTAGTCCAACACTAGGCTGTGTAAATGGCTGAGGTTTTTACTTATCAAATGAGTCTTTTTATAAGTGAGACAACAGAATGATAGATAAACTATATAGTTATAATCTAAGTATTGGCTAACAGTTGATTAAGTGCATTCATACTCATAATAATGGAGATAGAAAATAGAGATAGAAGAGACAATATTAATCAACTTATTATTTTGAGATATTATGTTTCATCCAATACTCCCCTAGTCATGATAGTCATCATATTTCATTATCATACATCTCTTCTATTTTCTATTGGATTCCAAAGTTCTAAGTCTGAAGTGAAGTTGCATGTTGCATTCCTAGATAATGTCTTTGTTAAGAGATTTGCAACATTATTCTCACTTGATATAGACTGGTATAAATTCTCCTGTTTTGGCCTTTTCTTTAATAAAGTGATGTTGTATATCTATGTGTTTTGCTCTTTTATAGTCTCAGTATGTTTTTGTCATATTGATTACACCATTATTATCAATAAACAATATGACTAGCTTTTTCTAGAGAAGTAATGTCTTGTTGAAAAAGAATGATAGCTATATAGCTTGTTGAACAACTTGAGAAATAGCAATATACTCAGCTTCTGTTGTTGATGTTGCTACCATCTTTTGTTTCTTTTTTAACTATAATACTGGTTTACCACCAATATAAAAGACATATTCATTTATTGACTGTCTAATATTCTAATTGTTTGTATAATCTGAGTCAACAAAACTGACAGATTATGAGCTTACTCTATAGTAGTAGGTAATTTTATAATTGATAGTATTCTTGATATATGCTATAGTATGCTTCATAGCCTCCCAATAGGATTTTCTAGGGTTCAATGTAAAGTGTCAGAGTTAAAGATGGTAAACTCTACTTATTTTCACTTCATTTCTCATTCTTATTTTATTTTCTATTTATTTTCTTATTTTTAGACTTAGAGTTAGAGGTTAGCATGATATTACATATGACTATCATAAACTGTCACACATATCCATCACATGTCATGGTCATATGATTACACATCATACATAAGAATATAAAAGGTTCTGGAACAATAACATTATACAATATATTGATCTTATAAATAACTTATACTCTTTAGAGTAGACTAGGTTTAGTGTAGCATAAACTATTAGTCCAGTATATATAAGATAGATACTTTGTACTTGAAACTCTATCAAGTTCTCTTATATAATCTTTATACAAGATTCTTCTTTTGTTCTCATACTTAAGCTTAAGTCATAACATATATATATAGATTATTGCTCCAAAATTATATAGGTGTTAGGCATCCTGTTTTGTTCTATATCAGACTTCAGCAAGTATTACATCTAGATTCTGCTTTGATGGTATAAGATTTCTCAAGTATACAGCTATATATATTATCTCAAATGTCATTACAATCTTAAGTCTAAAGGGTTAGACAAAAGAAGAAACCTTAGATTGAGGTAATACAAGAGAACTTGATGAAGTTCCAAGTATAAGAATGTCTACTTTATTTATGCTAGACTACTGATCTGTACTACATTAATCTTAGCCTACCCTAAAGAGCTATATATTTTTCTTAAGGTCAACATATATAAAACATACTATATAATGTCATTTTGTTCTAGGACCTTTTATAATATTCCATGTAACTGATGTATGATACCAAGTTATGCTATGTAACATCACACTAATCTCTAATCCTAAGTTTAAAAAATCAAAGAAATAGAAATAGAAGAGAGAAAAATAAATAATGTAAAGTCTACTATCTTCAACTCTGACAAATGTTGTATCCCATTCCAACTCCAGATTTGGATAAGAAGATGAGTGTTGTAGCAACCACTCGTCACTCAAGAACAAATGATCTTACAACGAGCAAAGCTCTCCAGTAGGCTATCAAGTAACGAATGGGGGATTACAAGAGAACTCGATAAGGAGCCCTCGCTGTATTGCTCCTCTATATATACTACTACAAAGTGGTCCGTACTACAACAATGTGTTTACCTCATGTCCTATTACTCATCCACATGTGTTTTCCTTAAGGCCACCATGCTTCCTACATGTGCCCTGACGTCATACCTTTAATCTCCACTGTACATGTGCACATCATGTGTACACCATGAGGAACCCATGTCCCTTGACATCACTCCTAATCCTAACTCCTACTCTAGACTCTTCCTGATCCTTCTAGATCCTAAGTCCTTTCAGACCGCTCTAGACTCTATCACATAACTTCCTGGTCATATGCCTATCTCCTAACCCTTTGTCCGTTGTAGACTAATAATTATCTAAGGTCCTAACCCTAACACTAGTCCGAAGTCTGTCCATACTCTCGTACTATAACAGATATCTTAGAAGCCCAGAACTAAGTAATTATATGTCATCTGAGAATATAAAAGGCAGATTAAAACAATCTTTAGCTTTAGCTTATATACTATATTTCTACAAGTCACACAAATCATATATTTTGAATCAGAGACTGAGGACTTAAAAAGTAGAGAACTACCAGAAGATGGCAAGGTGTGTCATTGCTGATACTAGAAGAGGGGTGCTAGTTTTAGTTAATTTTCAGGATGACTATCACAGTGTAAACTACTGGACTATATACTAATTAGTATACCTAGAATAGCTATCTGAAATGTAACTGCTAAGCAAGTTACTCTAATTACTAGTGATCCTTGAATGTCAAGAGATGGAGTTCCATGAAGTTGTTTTGGACCAACAAGAACATCTAAGTATTATAGCAACTACTAACCAAAACAGTCAATAGCATACTAAGTAGTCTT
>Ga0157364_1008962_pt1 | contig 10374 bp, 7 predicted proteins | sample AttsexASBM2_FD_111476 | JGI IMG/M metagenome (GOLD analysis project Ga0157364, IMG submission 111476) | Fungus gardens microbial communities from leaf cutter ant in Ribeirão Preto, State of São Paulo, Brazil - Atta sexdens ASBM2 | ecosystem: Host-associated > Fungi > Mycelium > Unclassified ... | reverse complement strand
TCTCTCGTGCTGTGTGTGTGTGTGTGTGTGTGTGTGTGTGTGTGTGTGTGTGTGTGTGTGTGTGTGTGTGTGTGTGTATTATTCGCGCCGATCCGCACGTATGTACGTACTCGTAAACACGTAATCTTTCCCGTGTCGATACTTTATGAGGCGCTTATCAACGAACAACCGATAGTGGCCGGCGGTATTATCCCGATCATGATGGATAAATGGTGTATTGCGTAAACGATATTATTGGCACGTTAAATTTTTGTTTCAGCAACAGAGGCCTGATTTACCAAGACTCCTGCAACAGATGCATGCCCAGCAACTGCCACCGGGCGCGGCGATGGGACCGCATCCGGGTATACCCGGACTTCCTGGGTTGGGCCCGGGTGCGGGTATACCGGTCCCCACCTCGGCATCTGCAGCGCTTCTCGGTTTAGGCCTCCCCCCGGGAGCGGCTGCTACCCCCGGAGGTACGGCCGCACATCCGCTGTCGATGCTGACCAAACCGGAACTTCATCGCGGTCAACCCGACGATCTCAAACCTAACGGAGGTAAGTTCCATGAATTTTCTTTTTTATTCTCTAAATTCTTTGGAGTGGGGTCGCAATTTAAACAGTGAAAATTGAGCCAGTCTTGAAAAAGAATGGCTCAGTTTTCAATTTTTAAGAGTCTGTCACTCTTCGGAGTAAGATTCAAGACTCTAAGAGTCTTAGAAAGTATATTTTTGAGTCATTTAATATTTGGAGCCTTAAAATTGTTTCAAGCATTAAATTCAAGATTTTTTTAAATTGACGTGTATGTATTTAAATAAATAAAGTTTAAATAAATAAAGTAAGAAAAGAATATTTATAATAAGAAATTGAAATATTGAAAATTTCTTATAGTTGATAAATTTTGCTCTAAAATTATTAACTGTCATCTTTGGATCAATTTTTTCTTTCATTAGTCGCTTGACACGTAAATTTGCGTCTCTTTTGACGAGCGTGTAAGATCAGTCGCGTCGATAGAAAAGATTCAATTCGTGGAAATCTGTCGATGCCAATGTCTCGTCTGTCTGTCAATGTCGCGCAGTCAGCGACTCCGCTCCACGAGCGACTCCGCTCGTGGATATTTTGCGCACCAAACGATCCGTTTAACCATCTAGTTCGCAGAAGGTTGCGCATTCAGCCTCATGTTTCACGTAACTCGGCTACCTGCTGTTCAATCGCCTATCTTTGCTTCTGCGAGAATAGGCCGGTAACCGATCCTCATGAGACGATATGTTGTTGATTTGCTCGCCGTGACTCGTAATCTCATCGATGATTCAGCGCTATACGCAGCGACGATGAACGTAAATACGATTAATCCGTCGAGAGCCCGTCGGTGTAATAGATGAAAACTGCTCGTGAGAGCGTTTCAAGAAGCGAAAGAGATCACTTGGAGAGTTTACGATGAGACACCGCTCCAAAGTCGCTGAAATTAAGCGGAACCTTTTCGTGCTATTTTAAGTGCAGTCTGGAACGAACGAGTCGATGATGCAAACGACCGTACTTAAACCCGAGAGAAGCTCCTGAAACTCTCGATCTTGACCTCGAGAATCCTCTCGGGTTTTAGTCTCCCTCCCCTCTCTCTTTCTCTCTCGTATTTTCTTCACCTCTCCTACATCTATCTTTCTCGTTGGCACGTCACGCGACTGCTGATCTTGGTTCGCGCTCTTGGGGGCCTCACGTACCGCTGACGAAGACGCGTTGGTACTCCTTCAAACTTCTCTCTTCCATCTTTCGTTTCTCTCCTCTCTTGTCCTTATTCTCGCGCGTTTCCTAGCTTTCCTTCGATCTTTCGCTCAACGTGTCTCGTTCTAGCCACAACCATCTCTCGAGAGAGCACTCAGAAATTTCCTCTCGACACGAGTGTACTTCCACAACCCTTCCCCTCCCCCTTTCCACGTCTGACGCCCTTACTCGCTGTCTCTATTCCCTGATGGCCTCCACTCTGACCCTGTCTATCCTTTCCCTCGACTTGCACTCAACTATGTTACTCAGGCCGGATATATAGCCTCCGGCTGGTTTGCTTTGCGCGTTGTTTTGCGTTTTCCCATCAATGGGCTCATAATAGGATATCCGTCGATCTTGGAGCAAACACTTCCACGGAAATGCCTTCGGCTATCTTAGAAATTTTATTAATACCGTGAATTGCTAAATTGTCCCTATTTGACGTGAATAAGATAAATGTCCCAATGACCAGACATATTTGAATGCTTACACAAAATGTATCATTATTAATTTCAAATGCTTTTTTTATTACAATATTATAATTTAATTCTATTTAAAGATTACAGTTAAATTATAATAATATATATTCAAAAAAGCATTTGAGATGAATAATAATAATATAAACAAATATAAATAATAAGTTAATATAAAATTAATAATAATATAAACAAGCATAAATAAATAAATATAAAGTTTTATGTAAATATCTGGACATAGGTGTATGTCCGGTCATTGAAACATTTATCTTATCCGGTGACACATTACATATAATATTATTTCGTATGTATTTTTTCTAACTATGCCCCATATAACACGAATTCTTTGTCCTCTTTCTTTCGCCGAAGCGTGATCACACGTTCGCTTTGCTCGCAGCAAAGGAGGCGTGAAAAAGCGCAGTCAAAAAGAACAGATCTACTGCAGTCTACATTGTCAACGATCGCAGACACTCTTTTGAAAAGAGATTCCGCTGCGAACCGAGAAACGTATAACGGCCCAGTATTTCTGTCGTGACAACTGAAACTTCTTCCCTTCTTTCCGGAACATTGCCCGGAGCGAATTGTTTCTACCAGCGCACGGCAGTCTCGTTCTCGTTTTGTTCTTCCCTTCGGCGGTTTTTCGCGTTTCCTCCTAAAACGACTGTATCCTCGGACATATCCGCCGTAATATCTGCTACCGGCTGTCTGTGTGACGCCACGATTTCCTTTTTATTCACTCCGCAACGAGCTGCAGTCTTTATGCTCGATTAGAAACCAATGTCGACCGTGTTGGCGTTGATAATAGCGGCATTGATCCTCGCTCGATTTACTCTTAAATTTATATCTCCGCATCGCTCCTCGAGTAGAAGTGGTATGATTTTAATACGAAGCGGATTTTCGTTGAATAATTCGAATACTCGATAACGTGCCACTCTTTATCTGATAATTTGCCGAGTAACGAGCGAGCTTGTCCTCGGTACTTTTAGTGAACTTATCCTAAGATGGGAGAAGAGATGCGAGCACGCGGGTCCTTAAAACGTCTCTCGGAAACACTCGACGACCTCTTCGCGCTTTAGTAGAAAATTATGCGCGCTCTTCCGCGTCCGTTTACGAGCGCGGGAGTAGTCGAGTGAGGGAGGAGAAAAGAGTTTTCTCTGGCCGGATAGAAGGAAGGATAAAAGGGGGATGACGGGCATTAGCGAGCTCTATACTGGCGCGTGGAGAAAGAAGATACCTCTTGCTCCTTCCATCTTCTGAAACTGCTCCGCTTTGCACGCGTCTGCTCGATAACGATGTGAACGTGTATCCAGGATTTTAACCCCTGAAACGACCTGACTCTCGGCCTTCTCTTCACATTTTACGTCGACTACCAGTAGACTAGGTGGTAGCTCGGAAAAATACGAGAAAGGTGGGTCTTTCGACCCAATAAGGTTTTCCCCGACCATCATTCCCGTTATTATTTGACGGACTATAGAGACTATAATAATAAAATCACTCCTTCGCCTCAATGTAGATGGTCGATGATACTCGAGAACATTCAAATGAAAGCTCCAAATGGGAAGTTAGAAATTAAGGCTTCAATGAGCGACGAAAACGCGTTTTATCGTTGCAACTTTATTATTGGGGAAAATGTCTCGCTATCGTTTGTATATCGAAGCTCTGTCTCTCGCGGCGTCAATAAAAATATTTTATTTCCGTGGTGGTTAATGTTGCGAGAGAGAAAAGAGGCAATTTATGGTGGTCCCGGTGCACCAAGAACATAAACGGTTCGTGTAATTCTTACTTCGTAGTAGGACGGGTAACGGTAGGAAAAAGATATCGTTAAGATATTTCCTACGAGACCAAAGTGTACCAACTGGCGCGGGGTACGGAGAAGAGGAGGAGGAGGAGGAGGAGGAGGAGGAGGAGGCTGGGGAAATCGAGCGAGGGCAAACTATGAACTCGGCTTCTCGGGGACAAAGCTTTTCCGTCTGGATTTTCTCCTCTCCCTGTTCCAGCCGCGGCTTTTCTTTTTCTCGATCTCTCTCACTCCCCGCTCACTCGCCGTCTCGGAAATCCTTGAGAAGTCTAGCTAGTCTCGCGTGTCTCCTCCTTCTTTCTCCTTTATCTGCTTCTTCCCGCGGAAAAGATTCCGTCGACATACCGCCGACTTCTATTCCCTTCGACGCTGTAATAATAATAAAAAAAACATTCATAGCATTCGTTCTGTCGGTGGGTAGATCTGTCGAGAGTGATTTCTGAAACATAGATTTATCTCGACGAGAACACAGTCGCTGTCATCTTACAATAACATCTTAATAATATCACGATTTTCACGTGTAATTCACACGAAATTTTTTATTCTTTGTTACAGGTCTCAATCCGGCTGAGGAGAGGCATGTGAGTATCACATCGAATATCTAGTAATTTCTTCATTATTCGTTGTGAATGAAGAAGATTGGCACATCACTGGTACTGTCGGGCGTGTAAAATTTCACCTCATAAAAGGGATTAGATCGCCGCTTACGTGCGATGTATTATTGGACGAGCAGAGGTGGAGGACTACGAGAGCGAAAGAGGAAATTAGCGCGATACCGCGTGGGAGAAAAAGAAAAAGAGGAAGAGAGAAACAGAGTGACGCGGAACGGATAGGAGGTGGAGATGGTGACGAAGGAGGAGGAAGCGTGGAATGGACGTAAAAGCCTGAACACCGGAACACAGGGCCGTAAAAAGCTCGTCGTCAAAAGCACTCCCTTCCGCTTTCATCGACCACTCGGTATTCGTTCTCTTTCCCTCACTCACTCTCGGCCTCTCTATTTCTCCGCGTTTCTCTTCTTCTTCGATAACATAAAGCGTCCGCTGGTTGCGGCGCGCGCGTTTATTAAAAGCGCTCCGAAGAGGAAAAAAGCCTCGAGAGCGCTCGAGGGCACCGCCGTTCGCGCTCTCCGCCTCTCAGGTCTCTCGAGTGTCCTGCGAGATCGGTCCTACCGATCGATCGATCGTTCGGTAAAAGGCTCGCACGAGAAAGGAGAATCGATCAGCCGCGGTTGGAACTCCCACCCGCCTCTTCCATTTTTCTTTTTTTTTTTTTCCATTCCAGGATGAATATCGATGTGCGCAGTTAGCTCGGGCGTCGATTAAACGGTCCCGCGCGTCGTAACAGCGTTCCCGCATTAACCGATGCGATGCGGCGAAACGAATAGGCGATTAAGGTTTCACACTCGTTGAAAAATTCTCGAACTACTTGGCGAATCGAGAAAAATATAGTTTGATATTTGATTTCGCCAATATTTTCGCGCCCGGGCGAGCGATGATTTTTTGGTTATTAATCCTCTTTCGGTCGCGGTGAAATTTACTGCGAGAGAGAGAGAGAGAGAGAGAGAGAGAGAGAGAGACAGAGACAGAGACAGAGATGGAGGGAAAGAGCGAAACGGACCGCTGAGTTGTAACTCGTTCGATTCGATGGCGATGGCGCCCGCGGCACGCTGCCAGCCCGATAATTAGTGCCCGTTTAATATGCACAATTATTACGGATTGATAATCGGGGCTGCGCGTCCATTACATCGGTATGGAGATAGATGGTAATAGGTTGCTATCGATATTAGTTCTCCTCTTTCACCCTCTACGTATTCCTCCCTCTCGTCCGCATCGCTTCCTCCCCTCTGGCTCTTCTCTGTGAATTCTCTTCCGTTTATCTCCCCCCGTTCACCGCTCCAACCAAGTACCTTTCACAGTTTCAAACTGCGACTCTGAGGCCTGTGAAATTGAAATATGAATGCTAATGGGGTTACTCACCCCGTATAACATTACTGATTGCTGTAAAGGTGAATCTTGTTATTCACCTTCCTACATACCTTTTTCTTCACCTTCTGTATTTTCCTTTCATTTCATGAACAACTTAGCAGATCGAGTCACACTACGCGTTACTTCTCTTGTTTAATGTATTAATAATAATGGCAATGAATTTTAAAAAAGCTATAACTACGTGTATTTTTATTTCGAAATTTCATATCTTCCTTATTTTATCAAGATGGTTCATTTCATGTATACCGTATTGATCGAGGGTCCGATCTTGGCGCGAAGGCGTCTATCGTCTTCTTTTTAACGGAAGGGAGTTCCGAGCCATCGAACAAATTGACGCCGTACTTACCGAGTTCCGAGGAGCGAAGAATTACGTTCCCATCGATCCGCTTTCTCGCGTCACTTTGAATTTATACGTCCTCTCCACAGCGCAGCATGGGGCAGGTTGTACGATAAAACTTCTATTCCGCTCGGCGGGTCGTTACCCAACTACATTTTCATGTTCCTTCTTGCACCTCCATCCACCCTTTTTCCGTGCAATCCGATCTCGTGATTGGATCGACGAGAGGAAGAACGGTGCTTGCGGAAAAGAGGCAAACTATCGCGGAGAGCTAGATGGAAAGGAGAAAAAAAAGTCTCGAGAAAGAGTGAATATATATACGTATGTACAGAGGAAGAGACGAGAGGTGGAAAGGAAAGAAAGTTGGCGTCTCAAATCGAAAACCGACGACAGCCGGAGAGAATACGAGTCGTTATTATTCGCGCACCAGTAAAGACCTCTCCTTTCATTCCTGAGAGCTTTACCTTTCGCATCCCTCATCTCTCTCTCTCTCTCTCTCTCTCTCGTGTGCGTTGCCTCTTTACTTTCAGGATCTTTCACGACCCGAGAAATATTCCCTCTGTACGTTGCGGAACATCCCGAAGCTTTTCGAGGATGCAGGAAAGAAGCCAGCAGTGCCTATAGCTGGGATATGTTGTCGTCGCTCGTTGCGCTCAAACTCAAAAAAGATGAAATACGGGAAAAGATCTAGCTACTCTCTCCGTGCGAGTAACTCGATAACTCCCTTCTCAACCAAAAAGCGTCGACTCGTAACAAATCCATAAAACACCATGAAGCACGGCTGCCCCCTGTGGCGTAAAAAGGCAGGAGAAGTGTATGGGGAAGGGAGGGCAACGGACGCGGAATATTTATTTATTGCTATTGCTTCGCACAGACGGGTGAAAAAGGCGGGAATTCCCAGCTATTACCTGGCCCCCTCGTGGACATGCAAGCGAGAGTTAAATTGAATTGCGCGATGCTTACGCCTCGTTTCGGATAGCTCGCGGTAAATTGTCGCGAAAACTGGTGGTCTCTCGATGGTGACGAGGAGAATACTCGTATGGGAGACCGTTAATGTTGATTCATCTCGCTGTAATGTGAACGCATTTTCATGAAAATTACCTGCGACTGTTGTAAAGCCAGATATATATTATTATGTCCCCGCAGTTCTTTTTCGCGCGCACGTTCTTTCTCCGCTTTCGTTCATATTTGCAGATAAATGAATAACTCTATTTTCAACACGAAATAATATTGTTTAATAAACAATCGCCAAAATAGTAACGAGAATTCATGATAATTCAACGATATATTATTCCTTTCATTGGATGTTATCGCTTTGGGTTTAATGTTGATTTTGTACAGTAACCTCTTTATAGAAGTGAAACATTAACGCGGATATACAATAATATATACGACATTATTCGTCACTTATTTCAGAACAATGACGTTGATATGATTTACCGAACGTTAATTGTAATCGAATATTCTATTGCGGAAAAAATCATCCCGTATCTCGTAGCCCGGAGGCTGGCATTGCAACCGCATCAGCGATCCTGATATCACGAAAACAGAAACGATTTTAAACGTTTAATCGAAATCGATTCCGTTATTTACTGTGTGTATAAGCCCTCGCGCCATCGCGATGTTGTGGTGGCAGGTACATGTTGGGCTGTTCCGAGAGTTGAAAATCGGCTCCGAATCGAGACGCCGCGATATCGATTGTTCGTCCTCCTCCCCCTCAGCCTCTCGTACGCCTCCTCGCTTTTTCCTTGGTTCAGCCATTTTCCGGCAGTTCGTTCTCCATTGGTCGCGGAGCTCGCGGTCGCGTTACTCTTTTTCCAACTTTTACGCCATCCTCTCACCTCTCCCTCGCCGCTCAGCCTCTTCCATCCTATCATCCCCTACCCGCCTTTTTAATCCCATCACAGAGTCGAGCGCGCACCAACGAGGCTGTCGCCGGAGGTCGGTAAATTAAATCTCGAATAAAGTGCAAATAAACGAGCAAGGGGGAGAGAGAGAGAGAATGAGGATGGGAGAGAGGGGCGTTACCCGGGTGGTGGTCGAAAGTGCGGTACAAAAAAGCGACAGGGTGAGAGCGAAAAAAAACGCTAGTCGAGAGAAAAGAGGAAGGGAAGCGAGAGAGAGGGGGAGAACACAGAGAAAGGGTGAGTAGGGGTGTGAGGCTAAGAGAGAAAGAGATACGGAAAGGGAATGAGAGAGAGAGAGAGAGAGAGAGAGAGAGATAAAAGAGTGAACTGACGCGCGAGAGTGTAATTTATTTTAATTAGAGTGGCTGCATTATGTAAGCGGGTGAAGCGCCGATGAAAGGGTTTGAAAGGGTCGAGAGATCCTGACACCGACCCCCCGACCAACATCCCCTTCCACTAACACCCTGTCTCTGCTGTCTACCCCCGGGAACAGACTAATTCGCTCTCATCCAGGGCTGTGAGGATCGCAGGAGAGAGTTTCGAGAAGTCGCCGTTGAGATTCGCGACCGATGCGCGATGCTGCGACACGACAATTTCGCATTCGGAATGTTTGCGCTTGAAATGCAGTGCACACTAGAGACGACATATTTTGCGTACACAGCTAGTCAGGAAGCTTAAAACAAATTTTCCGTTTAGAATTGTGAAAAATTAGAAGCTTGCGTCAGTTCTAATATTTATTTAAAATTTTATTATTAAATTTTTCTATTAGATAAAAAAATCTGAAATTTAATTAGCTATCTAGTTGTTAGATGGGATTTGAACGAGGTTTTTGCTGCTCCGATCTCGAAGTGTATTCAACCGCATAGGGTGCGCGAAGTGCGAATTACGCTCTTGAGTTTCTCACCCTCTTTCCTTGGCGGGCAAAGTAGAGAACCAGCCAACCCTCCTGCTTTACCGACGCCTCTGATCTCGTTAGGAACGCATTAATTAATTTACAAGATGGCGGCGGTGGCGACGACGACGGTATAAGAGAGCAAGAGCCTCGTTGTACCGCGGAGGGGTGGAAGAGTGGTGACTGGGGGTTGGGGCGAGGGTTACTGCACGGCACGTTTTAATTACTAATTGAAACGTTCTCCTACCACCTTCCACCGTGCCGATCCCGTAATTCCGTTTCCACGTCGCTGTCACTTTCACCCCTACTCTTAACTCTAACGACTCTCCAACCCTCTCTGAACTTGCAATTCTCTCTGTCTTAATATCCGCTCTTCCCTCTCGGGGATACTTAATATTTTTAAATACTTTACATACTTTACTTCCATCCCCGATATTATACTTCTTCTTGGTCTTTCTTCCCCTTCGGGGAGGATGCTTCTGACACAGAAATTTATGAGACGGTGAATCTGCGGCTTTCGCGAATTAATTAATTAAAAATACAGTGGCGCTTTAACAACGCCTCGCTGCGTTCACTTTTCGGCATCATTTTATCATTTTTCTTCTTGTCGTTTTTAAACGATATTCTCTTCTTGTACGTGAAGTAGTGGATCAATAGATCGGAAAAGATTTAATCCGTTATGGAGTGTAATTTTAACAAAGTTGATGAAAGATTTCTTTATTTTTTATAATGTCTTTTTTATTTCTTATAAAACTGTATAATTTATATACATTTTGCAAAGTAAGTGCTTGTTTTGTTTTATTCACGGAACTATGACGAAACGCTAAGCGCTAAAGTATCGCGTAATGGGGAGACGTTTAATTACTCTAAGTATCAATTATCTTAACAAGAGGCGCATGCGATGATACGGTGATCGTGCTTATCGTGCTTACGAAAACGACGGCAGCAAAAACGCAACACGGCACTTCGTAACTCGTCCTAGTTTTACAGTCGATTGGCAACAAACGTAATCGTTAGAAAAAATAAAAAAAATGTTTATACACACACACACACACACACATTATATGCGCGCGCGCGCGCGCGCGTGTGTGTGTGTGTGTACATATACATATATATACATACATATATATATATATATATACACACACAATAGAAAGGTTGCATCTCGCGCGCGCAACGATCGCAATCAGAGCACGACGGATCGGCGGTTTTATAGTCATTGCGCGCCCGCAGTGATCGA
>Ga0157364_1008960_pt1 | contig 10374 bp, 10 predicted proteins | sample AttsexASBM2_FD_111476 | JGI IMG/M metagenome (GOLD analysis project Ga0157364, IMG submission 111476) | Fungus gardens microbial communities from leaf cutter ant in Ribeirão Preto, State of São Paulo, Brazil - Atta sexdens ASBM2 | ecosystem: Host-associated > Fungi > Mycelium > Unclassified ... | reverse complement strand
TAGCACTATTTAATAAAGTGAGATTTCACTCCAAAGAAATTAGAAAATAGCTATACACAATAAATGAATATAATACAAGTCTTTCTTTTTAAGTTTAATTTAATATTATAAGAAATGAGAAATTTCGGTCTAAATTAACTGAAAAATTTTGTTTTGAGAACATCCTCAGAGTGACCTTCGGGACACTTCATGTCGTAAAATTTTACGGAATATAATAGCCTCAACAGATGCAAGTGTCAAACAGCGTGACGTAATACAGACGTGGGAAGAACTTGGACACGCGCCGGCACGTTAATCATCGTTCACCGTGCGCTTGAAATCCACAAATCGTTTTCGTGGACTCGATGTGAACGATCCACTCCGTAATATAGGCCTACATTTTGCGATCCCGGGGAGGACACAATGACAATCATCGAGCAAAAAGGCGGAGGTGGGCCGTAGGTGTCTCCACGGTTGGTGCCGATCGCGTGTCCGATCGCAGGCAGAAGGTGGTGGAGGAAATCTCTATGGTATCCCGATGGCGTCGGGCTTCCGACACCAGGGAAAATTGGCACTTGTCGCAGGGCATCGGTCGTTTGCGGTTGAAGATGACACGCGTTGTCCCATTGCCATTGTCCGGGATGGGATCGAATCGGATCGAATCTGTCCCCGGTATTGTCCGGGTTCGACCGCATAAGCGACCGCACGCAACCGGGTCGCCCTCGGCGACACCCTAAAGTTGACAGTTTCCGGATCGATGATCGGGACGAAGAGGCTATTGTGTCGTCGATCGCATGACGGCATTGTGCACCTCCCATGCATCGGCATGCCGAGCCAGTGACATCGTACACACATCAACAATTCGTAAAAGCATAATAGGATTATCCTCCGATCAGGAAAATCCTTCAGTGAGGGGGCGAGGGGAATGAAAAGTCATGCTCTTTGTCGCACCTGTGTCGCATTGTGCCGATGGCATTATACGAACCTGTCGACCTCGAGAGGACACGGTCTTTCGGGCAGAAGATCGCGAAGATTGAACCGTCGTTTTTAAGCCGCTTGATGGCATTTTTCCTAGCGAGCCGCATGCGGCGTCAAGTGCAGGCAGATATTAAATCGTGATCATGGAGATAGAGAAGCTTTTACGGAGGTTAATCAGCGAGCACGGATCTAACGAAGCGGATGGTAATTATCTTAGGTACGCGCGAGCTTCGATTTAAGCGCTTTACGATCCCAGCACTAAAATCTCGGTGATTTCGTCCGTTCGCATTTTTAGGAGAATAAAAGGTGAAGAGCAAGTGAAGATTTTTTTTAAATAAATTTTTTTCTACATGATTTCCTAAATGAGAAAATGTTCGTAGTAATAGATTCGCCTTATTATCATAAAAAGGTGAATGTGAATTAAGCGAGCTCGTTATTTTTTTTATATATCAATCAATTATATTTCTCTAAATCTAATTGATTTCTTGTATTTTCTAAAATTTAAAAGTTTCAACTTCATATAAATTTATCATAAATTTCTGGAAAATGTATTTAAATATTTAAGTATACATGATTATTAGGCATTAAGAGTCAGTCTTGACCATATATTTGATATTTATTTATTTTGACTTAAATTTGTCATATATCATTATTATACTACTTCCATACCGATGAATGTAACTCATGACTCTTGTCTGTTAAACCCTTATATAAAAAAAACAGCCGGTGAGAAGACAATTCCTTCATTGGGAGAAGGGGAAGGAAAGATCCGAGTAACATCACTTCTTTTTCCATCACTTCCCACGAGCCATTCCCATGCGATGCAAAACTTCAGCGGGACGACTCAAGGCTGAAAGATACCAGGTGCATCGGCACCGTTCCGCTTGCATCGCGACGGGTCTCATTCCAGGCGAGATGACGAAGCCAGTATAGAGCCAGCAAGAAGGGAGTAAGGAAGAGAACGGGTGACGCGGGGGCGAGGAGATGGTGGCGTGAAGAGGAGGTGGAGAAACGAGAAGAAACGGACCAAAAGACCGGAGTGTGATGAAATCGGCGGGCACGGTGATGACGGGATACGGCGAAATGGAGGCGAGAGAGAGAAGAGCCCCCTGGCAATTAGCTCAAACGAACCGGGAGTGGCGTGACACGTACTTTGTCGCGCACGTCTTCTGACATCAGCCACCGTGGGAGACGTCAGTCCGTGGGCTCCTTCGTCGTCGTCGTCATCATCGTTGTCGTTCGATCGACGGACCCCGGCAAAACCAGCGACTGATGATAATTGTTTGCCGGTGTGAGGATGCGCATGAAGACCGAATCTGTGGCCTAGTCGACACAGGCGTGCACCAACGCGAAAAGTCGTTCCGACCCGAAAGAAGATCGATTGGATCTGCAAGTCTCCCCCTGTCTTGTTGTTCTTCAACCAGAAGTCACGATCGCTTCGATACACGTTGGTGCGAGTTATAAGATGGCAATAAACATTTTTATGCAATTTTTAATCGTTATTTTGTAGCATTACTTTATGCCAGCATAAAATAATAAATTTCAATGTATCGTAATGACTTTCCACTATCTATCCACTAATATATACCTATTCCATTACATATTTTTTCATCAAAATATTTATGTATTAAAATAAACATAATTTAAATACGCAGAACTTATTAATATTTTCAAAGAATAAGGCTTTACTGTTTTTAGATATTTTTCTGTAATTTTAAAATGATTATTTAGAATTAATTTGTAATTGATTCTAAACGTAATGGAAAATAAACGATGTAACGATTATAAATTATTATCACAACTAAACCCGTTAAATAATTGCTCATTAACTCACTGCCGAGTTATTATTTCTCATTATCGTACATCATTATCATTAATTACCAAAATTATACTGTTCCATGACTCTTTGTGCTTTCTACCTTTTGATCACAATGCATGCTCTCGGGTGGCACGGCAGAGAGAAAGAGAGAGAGAGAGAGAGAGAGAGAGAGAGAGAGATAGTTGATAACTATCGAAATCAATGTACGGGCCGCAGCCTCCGTCGGCAGATCACTACGGCCAGATAACGTAAACGCGGCGGAGATTTTAGCGGAGGTCACGAGAGAGATGCGATCTACAAACCGTAGAAAATCCTCCACTGGCTTTTCGTCGTCGAACCATCGAAGGAGCGAAGAAGGGTTCCCTCGCCAGACAGCTCGAGATTCGATCGCGACCGGGCCGTGGCGAGAAGGCGTCGCTCGTTCCTTCCTCTTGTGAGGACGCGATAATCAGATAATGCCGGGATTAAAAGTGTTGCCGCGCGGCGGCATTAAATATAGATTTCGGTAATGACAGGTCCTGCCCCGGGAGCATCTTCCAAGCCTCTCTTGGCTGTGGTCTACGATCCGGCCTGCTTGTCTTATATACGTAACGGCGCGGCCGCGCGAAATCATCCATCTTGCATCGCTTCGCGTTCGATCTCTCCTATTTATTGTCGACAAGTTTTTTACTCGTTGCGAATGGTACAACTTATTCGCCAAAAACAAGGTATTTATCTCTCAGCGAGTATATAAACGTCTAGTTATTTTGTATCTATCGTCGAACTTGTCTTATTTGCTGGAAATCACGTTTGTAATTCTTACAAATATAACGAGGAGAGATAAGACTCCGTGCGGAGATAACATCTTTGATATAATATCTTCGGTTTACATTAAACCGAGAAATATATATTCCCGGTAATAGTTGGATAATAATCGATCTACTCTTACAACACATCAAGCATGCTACGGGATAATGAATCTCGTTGAAATCAAATGGAGCATACGCTATTAATCGCGCGTAAAGATATTTAGGATTCAACCGATCGGAACGTGTAAAGTGCAGATTTGCTTCTCCGTGAGGTTCGTTCGCCATTCAGTCCATGACGTGTTTCGTCGAGTTCCGAGTTCTTGCTCTCGCGTATTTTCAACGGTGACGAGGACGACGACGACGACGACGACGACGACGAGAGAAACGCGCGGAATGCTGCCGCTGGGCATCTTAATGCGTTCTAAATTGCGGCGAATGCGCTTTAATTGATTGACAAAAAGCGCCAGGCGGAAAAAGGCCTGGTTGTTGCCTGATGGAATAACGCGCCGTGGAAGTGCCCAGGTAAGACCGGCTTTGCCGCCGTGTCACTCGTTCGTTCCTTCGCGCGCGCGATACACCTCCCTGCCCTGCACCTCCCGATTCTCCAACACCTCGAGAAGCGATCGTTCCCTTGACAAATTGACTCTTAATGCGTCTCTCTCTTCCTACCGCGATCTGGTTTCAGGATTCGAGATTACGGTGACGGGAAACTTCTTCGAATGCTCCACAAACGATTCCACGAGCATACTCTTGCTCGTTTTCAAGTCTAATCTATGTAAGGTAACTAGATGTAAATAAATGCAAATACCTTATATTATTAATATGTATTAATCCTAATTCGTTTCGCAATTTAACTTAACTTATATTCGCAAGTCTAAAGTACTTCAAATTAACATACCTTTGTTTAAAGTTAACGTAATTAAATGATTTCTTTCATTTTAAAAGTTAAAATCTAAGGAGTAAGATTATGTAACTTAAAATTATGTAAGGTGAAAAACATTTATTTCGAATAATTATTCATAACGAAGTTGAAGGAAAGGTCCGTTTCTGAATCTACGAATACCTACATTATACAGAAATTCATCTTTATCGCTAAATGTTACTGCCGACATCATTTTATATCTCGTATAAAAAGTATATTTTATACGAAGACTAGATAAAAACATTCATTAAAACTGCAATAAAAATATTTATCATTGTTTTTATTACTTCATTCATATATAAGTGATATTGTAATATTAATGTTAAATAATCATATTGAATTAAACACAAAGTAAGAATATTATTCTTCGATCCGTTTAATAGCGATATTCATCAAAGGTTAAAAAAATATGGAAAATAAAAATGATTGTATTATATTTTAAGTGAAAATATGATTATTTATAGAGAAATACGTTGAAAAATTCGTTGATATCGAAGAACAAAAGAGAATTCGTTAAATTCCGTCGCTGCAAGCAGTTTTATGTGACATGTGTTATTACGAGAAAATTCCTTCGGGGTATTTTGTCGTCAGTCGTTTAACAAAATTGGAATAAGCACCGCTACGGCCGACGGTAATCGATTATTTCGGGACGAGATTCCAAATCGAATTTCCATCCTTAATTGGCCATGGGAGATGAGAGTCGCGCAGGTAACGATTCGTAAAAAGCATACTATGTCACAGTCCCACAGTAATTTAAATCTCATTATATTGGCCCGTGGTTTGCGGTTTTGATACAGCGGTTCTCATTCTGTTTAAGCAATCCTGTACCGCCACACCCTCGGGGTACTTTTTCATAAACAAAAATTATTAGCAGTAAATAATCTAATTAATTAAATTAATAAATGGCTACCGCATTCCTGCTATTTAATATTTTAAGTAAATATTTTGTAACGCGTATAATAATATGAAAGCGAATGCGTGATGCGATTCTTGGATAATTAATAAAAGGATTATATTGCACTGCATAATGTAATATACTGTAATGTTTATAAAGGGCTGCAAATATTGCGGTACATGTCACGTTATTTAACTGCATATTTATGTTAAACTTCCGATTAATAAAGGATTAATATTTATCATAAACGTTTCGGTGAGATAAAATCTGACAATGAAAGGGCGAAATTTTGTGGATAGATTACTGTCGCTTTTGAGGAGCCCTGGTTTACAGATGCCTTCCGTCCTGTAATATCACCAATCAAGACGGGAATTCGGCATGCACACGAAACGACAATATGAATCACGGTCCTTCCCGCGGCGCGGCGTGCGGATCATACCGAAAATAATGCCCGACATGCCGAAAAAGAAATTATAAACCGTAATCACGCGCGAATTTCTCGGGGCTCCCGGGGCGGATAATGCAACTCCCAAAATATCATATGCGCATCGCTGACCGGGATGGGCGCGAGTTTTATAAACTCGCTACGCGGTCGAGGGGATGGTTATGCAAACGCAAAACATTCCGCGCGTCGTTCCGCGTGTCCGGTAATGATATTAAAATGTAAAATGCAACCGGCGCCACGTTACACCGCGCGGAATTAAAAACGGATTGCATCGTGCGCGCAAAAACCTTGCAAGCAATTTTCGCAATTTATTTTATATCGCGATTTCCGATATGCATTTCGTGCCGTCCTTTTCCATGACTTTTTCGCGTGTTATATAATATAACATAATATGATACGATATAACGTATACATTTCATATCTCTTGTATTCAGAAAATTTGTACAATTTTTCATGAATATTGTCGAATTCACGGAAGCGAACTCGATATTTAACACTAAAAGTATCAACGTTTCTTACTCACTAAAAGAATCATAAATAAATTACTATAAAAAGAGATGAGAAAGTGACGAAAACCCAACTATTTCATCAATATAAAAGACACAATTATTGAAAAATAACAGAATCCTATCTGTTACACAAGAAATATAACGTTAATTTAAAAAATAGAAATGGCCAGACTTTTAATTAATTCGGAATGCGTTATGAAATATTCCTTAAAGTCACTCTTATGTTTACGGATTCAGAATCTTTTTTCTGAGGTTTAGCTGTGAAGGATTACGCGACGTCACCGAACAAGGGATGACAAAAGAAGACTGGAAAACGAGAGAGGGTGGCTGATGTCACGGCAAGAAACGGCGGGTCGCGCGTGCAACAAGTGGTAGATGCGAAAGAGAGATCGACGGATGTCAAGTCGTGGGGAAATAAAAAAGTCGCCCTTATCCTCGCGGGGCGGACTAATAAAGGTCCGTGACAACAAGCGACAAGAGGGTTCGCCCGGAACTCGGGAGGGAAGAACGGCAGGAAGCAGAACGAGAGGCTTAAAATACCGTCGAGCCGGCACAATGGAATTTTATCGAGGCACCTCCGGCCTTTTTTTCTCTCTCTCCCTCTCCCTCCCTCTTTTCTCTGCCTCTCGTTTCGCGGTAATTCGGCCTATCGCGCGCGTAAGCAGATAAAGCTTCGCATCAAGCGGAAGATAGAAATTTTACGGTTTTCTCGCGGAACACTGAATTACTCGTGAAAACGACGAAAAAGTTTCGTGACTGTTAGTTTTTCATACAAGATTATTAATTCCACAAAAGCATAATCAGTGCGATAGAGATTTTTGTCATCGATTATTTGAAATATATTATACATGAAATATATTATTAATTTTTTTAAAATACATATTATAGAATTTCTCTGTTCTTCATCAAATAAAAGAAAGATCGGGATTAACCTTTCGACTCCAATAGTTTAATTATTATGTTAAAAATTATCACAGTATAATAAATAAATATATCAATATGTATAAAAATATATATATAGTGTCATTTATTTTTATTTATAGTGATGTAGAATATCTTTAAAATTATAATTATGTATGATGACGAAACTATTATTATAGTTCTTGTATAATATTTGTTATTGCGCTGTTATTAACTCTATAAATAATTGAAATGTTATAAGTTGATATTAATTTTTTTAAATTGTAAAGAAAAGTAATTCTTTAAAATAATGATAGAATAATATTTTCAAGAATGGCGAATGACTCGCCCTGAGTATATAAGTTATATCTTTCTAAAAATGATATGTATCTTATGCATTTATTTGCCTCAAACAAAAGCTTATGACTTAAAAATTAATTAGAAAAATTTATAAAAATTATCGAAATTTTCTAACAGAATTAGAAAATTTATTTACGCACAGAGAGAATTTTTTCTTAGAATTTATGACAATCATGGGACAATGTTGTATTTTGAAGAATTTTAATATAAATCTCTCTCATTCATTAAATTACAATAAAATATAAAATAAGTTTGATCAATTTTATTGAAGGGCATGGTAAAAATCTTTAAAATATTGTATTGTACCACAACTATTATATTTTCAAGATAAATTTTAAAAGAAAATTCTCTCCGTGTGGAATGAACGGCTCCGCTTGGGAAACAAAATGTTAAGACTAAAAGTAAGGATACCGGATTTCAATTATAAAATTATTAATGATCAATTAATGTTAATTGTTAAACCACTCGAGCATTTTTAACTTTTGCTCGACGAGATAAAAATATCTACGACTTTCATTACAAAGAGTTTATCTCGGAACCGCCGCGCCGTGTGGGCGAGGTTATAACATCCAATGTAGGGTGAGGGCAAAAATGCAGGAGCCGCAATTCCTCGATGCATCCTCAAACGGTTCTCGACCCATCCGAGTGCACCCATGAAACTTCTAGTTGCCAATGCGATCGGATCTCTCTTTCGGAGAAGGGGCGAGAAGGGGTGGATGCCAATGTACGCGGATACCGATACGTACGGACGCTTGCGGAAAAAAGCAAGGAAGTTCCGTAGGAGGAGATCGACCGATTTAATTAATTCCGCCGATCCGTAGGCTTTGATCCCGCCACCGGCGGAATATCGCGAGTTCACCACGACGGAAAACAAATATACGAAGTCCGACGTGGCGTAACTCCCGGCCTGCTTAACATTACGTAAAAACCAATTACGTGGGAATGCCTCTGTTGATTGGTATCAGAGATGGCCCCCGGGAGTGGCGGCAGAACGTAAGCTTGGGATTGAAAATGCCCGTCGCGGTGAGGGGCAGAGGATCGCGTTTGGTCGAAATGTATCCGATGTCAAGAGAAGCTACTGGAGGACTTCCAAAGGGGGTAAACGGGAATATGTTGCACGGCACGTGTCACTTTGAAGCGCGTCCGTGGGGAGGACCGCGTATCACCGGGCAGAAATTTTTCAGTAAACCTCGTTAAGTTTTCATTTGCCAAATGCAGACAGCATTGGTCCAACTCCTAGCCGGATGGTCAGGACTGTAATGCCGCTGGCAATTACTGCGCCCCTTTTTTTCACCCTCATGATATCGACCGCGCAAACCTCCATTATATATGCAAGCATTATGCTAACTAAAGAGAGAGAGAGAGAGAGAGAGAGAGAGAGAGAAATCCGCGTTTCTTAGCGACTTTGAATGACAAAAATACTCAATCAAATCTTTAAAAAAAGTTAGAGTGTAATGAAAGATCGACGAGAAAGAAATGAAAGAGACATTTTTAAACTTCATACATTATAATTCAAATATAAAGAATAGAATGTGCAATACAGAACTCAAAACAACAGAAGAATGAACGATATTAAGAATAGTAATAAGAATCTTTATTTTAAACCGCATATGTGAGAAACACAATCAATACTAGAAAAATGCCTGTTATGGTCGAAGCTGGATCTTCATTGCTTTTAATAATTCAATCTTGAATTATTAATATACATATATACTTACATATATACCATATTGTAGGCTTTTTAGAACTGCGCGCCGAATTGTTTTTCCGGATTATAAATGCAATTAAAACTACTCTAGTAATCGCGAATTAAATTGACAGGCAATTTAATAATTTGATGCTACCATCAAGCATTATATTATAAAGATGCTAATATGTTGAAACTATTAATAAATTTATTGCGAAAAATATTACCTCGGCTGGGACTTGAACTCAGACTTCTTGTTATTTACGAGCGTCCTAAGTCATTAGACCACCGAGGCCTTAGAACAGAAGAATGGTTTTACAAAATTTTACACGGTGTATAAGATTACCACAAGAAATGAAGTTATGCATCAGAATCGAAGTAAATTAGCGAAGTCTAATAAAGAAAGTTATAACGAAGTTGCTTGGAGCAAACTCTGTCAGAGACTTTCCTTCGGACGCGGAGTATACCTTCGCCTAAGTAAACAGTAAAGTGAAGCTAAAACTAGCCGCGAAGTGCGGCCGGATCCGGATATTAAATCAATTCGAGTGTGTAAATACATCCTGGTGCGTATCGCGAATACTCGGACTCGAGAAGGAGCGACAGAGACGAGAAAAGCATGTGAAAGCGTGAGGGCGGAGGGAATCGTTACTGTCCACAGATACAGAGAGTATGTACCCGAAACCGTAAACGGAGTTCGGACAAACCCCCCGGATAACCGCCGGGGTAGGAGGCGTGCCCGACGACCTTCCTGTGATCGGCGTTCCGTGTAATCGCCAAGTATGCAGATGATTAAATTTGCAACATCATCGTGGCAACCCTAAAGGCCCGGTAAAGGGCTGTAGCCAACGGCTAGGCCTTAATACGAGGAGTTTGACTCGTGGTTTAAGGGGAAAGCCGGCGTCTTCCGAGATATCTCGGGTCTAAGATTTCGGGTACTTTGTTGACGCAAGAAACGGACTAAGATTATACGTTACAAAGGGTCGGTACCCTGGAAAATTGCCTAATGTGATTCTTGTCTCTCATGATAACGTAACAATTACAATAATGACATGTTACTTAATCATTATGATACTATTTCTTTCGCGTTCTTAT
>Ga0157364_1008959_pt1 | contig 10377 bp, 10 predicted proteins | sample AttsexASBM2_FD_111476 | JGI IMG/M metagenome (GOLD analysis project Ga0157364, IMG submission 111476) | Fungus gardens microbial communities from leaf cutter ant in Ribeirão Preto, State of São Paulo, Brazil - Atta sexdens ASBM2 | ecosystem: Host-associated > Fungi > Mycelium > Unclassified ... | reverse complement strand
TCCTCATGGTGTACACATGGTGTGCACATGTACAGCGGAGATTAAAGGTATGATGTCAGGGCACATGTAGGAAGCATGGTGGCCTTATGGAAAACACATGTGGATGAGTAATAGGACATGAGGGCAAAGCATGGACTTAATATAATGTTGTAGCATGGACCAGGACAGACTAGTATATATAGTGGTAAATAGAGTAGGAGCTCCTTATCGAGTTCTCTTGTATCAACCCGGTATAAGGTTTATTCACTTGTCCAACTCTAAGGGCTTGTGTCTACAACAATTAAGCTAGTAATTGATCTTATCGTTGTCCAAGACAGTTTTTAAATGAATATGATGTCAAAATTGTAATTGATTTCTAGAATTGTTTTTTCTGACATTTTGTAAAAAAATCCTAAAGTCTTTCAAAATCATATTGTCATATTGTTTACAGTTAAACAAATTGAATTCTTCTTAAATTCTCAAAGTTTAGTATACTCTTTAAAATGCTATTCAATTAAATCGGCTTGATGATTGCCTTTGCAGTTGAGATACTTGAATGAATAAGGACACAGTTCACCCTTCTTAATCTCGAGTCTAGAAGAATTTAATTTGTCATTAGCTTTGCAACACCAAGCAAAATGACAGTGATAAGAAGTTAAGTGGGGCCCATTGCACTTTACACATTTGACCCCCTGAATATGACAAATCTTTGCCATGTATCTCTATTTCTAATAATTTTTACATTGTGGGACTTCCAGATTTATATTTGCTCCTTGAACTGTAGCAATAAAGCTTTCAAATAATGGTCATATTAGATTTAGATAAGATCTTGATAATTCTAGGCTTGGATATGAGTATTATATCATTAAAAACATAATTGGCTTTAAGAATACTTTCAACTTTGTCAGATGAAATTCATATGTTTGAATATTTGCTGATGAATGAGATATCTACAATCTTGAGGTACAATTTAGATTGTGGACATCTCAGAGAGGAAATTTAGTCTACTTTAGTAGAGAAAGAATTTTTTATGCATTTTTCAATCTCTTGAAGATTAAATAAGCTTGCTACATTGTTTATTATAATTATGATTTCCTTGTCTTCTATACAAATAAAATTAGCAATGATATTTGATTTTATACCTTTAAGAGTATGATTTATATTAATTACATATATACTCAAATCTTTTAGGTATCAATTTGCTATCTCTTTATTCATAGAAATGATAACTTGTTTTTACAAGAGACCCTTTATAGTCATGTTCAAGTAAGATTTTGGCTTGTTGTTATGACAACCACTAGACACAAAGTCCAATAGCTACACAAGTGAGTAAAGCTCTTAGTAGGCAATCAAGTGGGGAAAATCACAAGAGAACTTGACAAGGAATCTCTGCTAAATTAGAGTTCTATTTATACAAAGTCCTCATGGTCCATGTTACTAATAATTAACCCTGCCCTTATATCCATGCTCCTTCCTCATGTTCACCTCAAGGTCACTATGTTGTATATATGTGCTCTGACATTATCTTCTAAATCCTTCTACTACCTTCTAGGCCTATGACATCACATCATGTGACATGTCATATGACTACAGTGTTATGTGCCTCTTTATTGTTCAAAAGAAAAGAAAAAGAAAAAGAAAAAAGAAAATTGATATAAAATCAGAAAAAATAAAAGAAAAAAAAATAAAATTGTTAGTGTTCAAGTGTTTCATAATACTTGTCATTGGTTCTATTGATAATTTTCTATACTTGATCTATCTTCTTGTTTTAAAGATGTGGGAAAGTTTCTTTAATTTTCAAAGTGTTAAGTATAATATTCAAGGACAAATTTGACTGTGAAAACAGTTTAGATAACAAAAAAGCTTACATGTATAATTTATTGCTTCTTATTTCTCTTGAAGTACTTAGAGATTTCATTTACTTCCTTAGGTAATTTAGCTAGAATAAGAAAAAAAAAAGTTGATATGAAAGTTGGTTTTGCTATTTTTTTTATCTTTGATACTTGCCTGAGATCTACTAACTTAAGAACTGAACTTTGACTTAACTTTATTTCTAAAAGATATATTAGTTTTGTTAATAACTAAGCTATTCTAATAAGCTTTATAGATAGCCAATATGAATTCTCATGCTACTTTACCAATATTTTTCAAATTCTGTACTTCATTAGCCTTATTACCATCAATAGTTTTATTTAAGATATATTTGTGTATTTTAGAAAGAGATTTCTTGAAATTTTTGATATTAGACACTAAGTATTCTATAAACTTGTAAAGAGAGATTGTCTGAAAATTACTGTCTATTAATCATGTTATTTTAACAGATTGGTTTAAAACTAGTATTGTTGACATATTGCTATAGTAATCCTAGTTGTTTTACTAGTTTGATTTTTCTGACTCTTCTAAGTTATTTATTTCAGTTGTATAGTACTGTTAAATAATACAACAGGTTCATCTTTGTTCATTCTATTCTCAAAGAAATTGAAGGAAATTTAAGTTTATATATAATAATATTGAAAATTTTGTTGTATACATTATTAGTTATGTTAATATCTTCAATAAAAGCTATTTTAGTTGTTAGAGAATGTAAAGTAAAAGTATCAAATATTATATTCCCTAAATTTCTAATAGATATTATTATATAAAATAATAGTAAAAAAAAAAGTGTGTAAATTTAATATTAATAAAGATAAGTATTAAAGTTAAAAATAATAAACTCTATTTTATTTTTAATTTAAAGTTAGAGTTTTTAGTTATAATTATATATTATAGAAAATTTTAAAATAATAACATTATATATATTAATTTTAAGATAAATATATATTTTTCAAAATAAGCTAAATTTAATATAATATAAACTATAAGTAAAATAAATAAATTATACTTAGAAATTTTATTAAATTTTCTTGTATTTTATTATTATTTTTTTAATAATATTATTAATTAAACTTATTACTCTTTTAATATTAAGTTTCATAAAAATTTTCTTTATTATTATTTAAAATATAGTTTATTTTAAATTATATCTAAATATATTATTTATTACTTTAAATTAATTAAAAATATTATTAAATAGTAAGATAAAAACTTATTAAGAAAAGTAATAATAAAGATAAATTTTCTTACTAAATAACCAAATCTTTTACAATTATAATAATTTTTTTTAATACTTATCTAAATTAGTTGTTTTTTTACTTGTTATTTTTTTAAATTTCTGAACAAATATTTTTATTATCTTACTTTCTTTAACTTGATCACTTTAATAAACTTGTTATTCTTATTTTTGAATTTCTATTTCAAATTATATTTACTAACTATTACAAACTTAAGTTTTTAAAGTAAAACAAATAAATAAATCTTATATTAGATTAATATAAGAAAACTTAATAAAGAATTCTATATATATTTGTTTTAAGACTAATATATATAAAATATATTATTATAATATTATTTTAATTCTAATCTTAAGTTTAAAAAGAAAATAAAAAAACTATTATTTAAACTTTATATATCTAATACTAATCTTTTTTATATATAAAATTTATTATACTTGTTTCTTTACTAATATTATTTTTATTTTTATTTTAATATAAAGTTTATATACCATCAAAAATCTAAATAAATTAAAAGTAATACTATTATTATAAAATAAATTACTTACTTATTTATGATATCTAAATCTTGAATATACTTTTAAAAATTTAGAAATGATTCAAAAGTTTAATAATAAGATAGTCTGTATACAAGCTATTTCTATTATATAATCAAAACTTATACCTAATAAGAGCTATTAAAGTTGAAGACAATAAACTCTAACTATTATATAAACTCTATACAAGGTTTTTTTTCTTGACTTACTTTAAAGTCTTAAAATTGTAACAAGAGCTATTAAAAGTACAATATGAAGTATATAAAATATTACTAAAAATAATACTAGTTGTATTTTTATTAAACTAAAAAAATCTTATAAGATTATCAAGTATTGTGGTAACTACTAGTCACAAAGACCAATAACTACACAGCAAGTAAATCTCTTAAGTAGATATCAAGTAGAAAGTTTACAAGAGAACTCAACAAGAAGTTTCTGCTAAATTAGAGTCCTATATATATGTTTTACATATAGTCTATGTTAACAATAATTAAACCTACCCTCATGTTCATTTTACATCTTACTCAAGATCTATCACAAATAAAATATTTACTGGTTGTGATACTTGAGCTAAATAGTGTTTCAGAGGTTCAGTATAAAAATATAATGATTGACAGATAATGAAAAGTATTAATAGGAATAATTGATGTTATTAAGTCTGAGATCTAGTCTTCAGATACAGAGATATATATACAAAAGAGTAATGATCTATACATAAGCTATTGCCATTACATGATTAAAACTCATACCTGATAGAAGCTGTCATCTGTTATAGCAGCTGTTAGACTAATTTTAAAAGGTAACTAATTATATTACTATATTGATATGCTTGTATCTCTACCAATACTTATCACTTTGAGACATATCATATATCATTGGAAATGGATTAATAAACACTTTCTAATATAAGTTCAATTGTTTATAAGATATTAGCAAATAAAGATTTTACAGTTACTAATGATCTGATATCTCAGTTATTTGTTGTCACTTTTGTATATTCCATATATATATGGATAGTTCTCATTTGAGGCTTTCCAGCATAACTTAGTTTGTGAAAATTAGTCTACTGGTTGTGAAGATACAAGCTGAATGAAGTTTGTGACAAGGCTACTATATTGTATATATATGCCCTGATGTTATCTTCCAAATCCTTTCACCATGTTCTAGGCCTATAATGTCACATCATGTGACATGTCATATAACTGCAGTATCATATACTTCTTCATCATTCAGAATCAAAAGAAAAGAAAAGAAAAGCAAAATTGATATGAAATCAGAAAAATAAAGGAAAATAAAATAAAAATAGTCAGTATCCAAAGCATTCCATAACAGTACCCCCTTCTTAGAGTTCTGCTTCCAAAAGAACTTCTTTTTTATCCCCCTAAATTATCTTACTTATCTACTTATCTCTCTCATTCCATTTCAAACTCTTTTCTAACTTTTTCACATATTCCTTTTCTCCTTTCTTTCTATTGTTCTTCTACCTATTCCAATTTTTCTCTAGCTTCTTCAAATATTCTTCTTCAAACTTCTTGTTGTCCCATCCATATAGCAATTTTGCTGTATATCTTCCTGATAACTCTCCTCTCCTGAACTCCTCTCTACCTTTTTCATTACATTCTTCAAATTCTCTAATCCCTCCCACATATTTTTCTCTGCTGTATATCCTTTCCATTTCACCAAATATTTTGTTTTCCCTCTCCTTTCTTATCTATTCAAAATCTCTTTTATTACATATTCCTTCTCACCAGCTACCTTAACAGAAAATGGTGGTATTTTCTTTTGCTCTTCTACCTGCTCTCTATACTTTACTATTCTTCTTACATTGACTACTGGGTGTATTCTTAATAATGCTGGTAATCCCAACTTTACCATATTCTCTGATACTATTTTCTTGACCTCATATAGTCCTATAAACTTCTCCGTCAACTTCTTCATCGCCCTTTTCTATTTCTATCTGCCTGTTTCTTCATCTCCTCTTGTGATTTAACCAATGTTGCTCTTGTCTCCTCATGTCTTTTCTTTATCTCTTTTGTAAATTCTTCCATCTTCTCATTCTTTTCCTTTTTTCTGATATCAAAGCCTATCCTCAGTTTTCTTCCATAGTTGACTTGGAATGGTGATGATTTTATTGCTGTGTGTACCTTATTGTTGAATGCAAATTCTACTATTACCAACCATTCTGACTAATTGTTTTACCTATGATTGATGTACATCCTTAAGTACTATTCCAGCTTCTGATTTGTCCTCTCTATTTGTCTATCTGTCTGTAGATGATATGCTGTAGACAACTTTGTTTCTATTCCCAACATTTTATTCAGCTCTTTTATTAGTCCTACTGCAAACTGTGGCCTTTTGTCCAATATCATACTCTCTGGTAACCTATGTACCTTCCACATATTATCTCTAAACAGTCTTGCTAACTCTTCTACTATCGTTTTTTCTATCATTGCCACAAAGTGGGACATTTTCAAAAACTTATTGTATACTACCAAAATTGAATCATAATCTTTTGATACTGGTAGCTTTGTAATAAAATCCACTGATATATATTGCTACTGTTTCTCTGGTACCTTGTTAGATCTTAATTTTTCCACTGGCATCTCTGCTCTATTCTTCATCTTCTGACACTGATCGCACTCCTCTATATATCACTTTACTTCTTTTGTCACCTCTAGCCACCAATAATTTCTAGTGACTAGTTCTACTGTCTTCTACTATCCTTCATGTCCTGCTATTGGTGTATCATAGTGTAGCCAAATAATTTCTACTCTCAACTTTTCATTCTTTGGAACATACACTCTTCTTTCCTTTAGTACTAATCCTTTCTCTATCTGCCATTCCTCATCTCTCAATATCTTAACTCCTGCCTTGTTCATTTCTTCTACTGCTTTTATTACTTCCTTATCCTTATCTCTTGCCTCTTTAATCTTTCTTACTATTTCTTGCTCCAGTTCTTCTACTAACTGCTTCATTACTCTGACCTCCAGCCATCTTTTCTTTAACATTACTTAATTTTCATTATCTCTTTCTACACTCTCTGCCTAATCTACTCTTCTACTTAAGCTATCTGCTCTTCCCATACTCTTGCCAGCTATATGCTTTAAAGCAAAGTCAAATCTTGACAAATATAACAACTATCTAGCTTGTCTTCAATTCAAATTTTGAGCCTTCGTGAAGTACTCCAAGTTTTTATAATTAGTTTATATTTCAAACTAATCCTTAGCTCCTTCTAAAAAATGCCTCCATGCCTCTAAGCACCAAATTATTGCCAACATCTCCTTATCATGAATTTCATAGTTTTTTTCGGCCTCATTCAACAAATTAGAAATATAAGCCACTGGCCTCCATTTCTTATCTTCACACTTTATTGACAATACTCCTCCTATAGCTTCACTCTCATTTCTCTGTCCAAGTCTGGTATGACTAAGACTGGCTTTATTATAAATCTCTCTTTTAATTCTTCAAATGTCTTCTACTATCTTTCTCCCTAACTCCATTTTGTCTCTTTCCTCATCATCTCATGTAAGAGCTTTGCTATCTTAGCAAAATCTTTTACAAACCATCTATAATAGTTTGCTAGCCCCAAAAACTTCTACATATCTTTCACATTTCTTGGCACTGGCCACTCTATAACTCTTTGTATCTTTTTCTTCTCTGTCCTTACTCTATCTTCTTCTATTATCACTCCTAAGAACCCTACCTCTCTGACTTTCCATACACATTTCTCCAGCTTCACAAACAAATCATTCTCTTCTAATCTCCTCAATACTTCTTCCACTATCTCATTACGTTCTTCCTCTGTCTCCATTGCTACTATCATATCGTTAATAAACACTACTACCTTTTCTTCCACTACTAAATCTCTCAACAGATCATTTATCATTATCTAGAATGTTGCTGGTGAGTTAGTTAACCCAAAGAACATTACTGTGGGTTCAAATGACCCTTCTGGCATTGAGAATGTTGCCTTCCACTCATCCTCTTTCTTTATTCTCACATTATTATAACCCCATCACAAATCCATCTTTATAAATACCTTCTTCTTTCCTATACTATCTATCAAATCTGAAATCAGTGACAATAGATAGTTGTTCTTGATCGTCCAACTGTTCAGATATTGATAATCTTGTACCATCCTCTTCTTTCCATTCTTCTTTGGTATAAAGAACACCTGTAATATCTGTGGTAACTTCAATAGCCTAATGTACCCCTTTCTCAACTGGTCCTTCACAAACTCCTGTACCTCCTCTCTTTCTACTCTCAATAATGGATATATTTTGCTCTTTTTTAGCATAAATCCTTCTCTGAGATCTATAGCATAATCCCAGGCCTTCCTTGTTGGCATTCTCTTCAAATTCTTCTTTTTAAATATCTTCAAATACTTATGGAACCTTTGTAGAACCATCTCATCTGTCACCCTCAGTTCTATTAAATCTTCCTCTTTATCTTTTTTTTTTGCCATAATCCTCGCTATTATTTTTGCTTCCTCTATCATTGGTCTTTTTTTCTCTTTCTTTTCTTCTTTCTCCTCTTGCTTCTTTCATCCCAGCTTTGTTTATTTTTCTACCCTCCACTTCTTTCTACACTCATCTAGACATCTTGTCATCTTTATCTTCCCTGTCTTCTAATCTATTTCTGAGTTATAACATCCTAGCCAAGACATACCCAATATTACACTCTACTTCTGATTTCCGATCACATCTATTAATGTTCTCTCTTTATATTCTTTGAAAAATATTTCTACCTCTACTGTATCTACTATAAACCCCACATAATTCAGTGTACCATCAACATTTCTCATATAAACTGGTCTTTCCAACTTTGTTCTCTTAAACTTATGCCTCTTCACAGACTCCTCACTCATTACCAACCTCATTGCCCTACTATCCAACAATGCTTCTGTCACAACTTCTTCTTCTTCTTCTTTCTGCTTTAATCCAATCTTTACTACTACTTCTTTCAACATTTTTCTTCTTCTTTTCCTTTTTCTCTATTTTTGTCTGTCTCACTTCTACCCTCCTCTTTGTTTTTTCTTCTCTCAATATCTCCTTTCTATCCTTTGCCACTTCTTTACTGCTTCCTTCTCCTCTTTGCATTATCCTAACTTTCAACACTTCAAACCGATTTGAGAACACCTATGCTGGTTCTTCTGCTCCCACATTCCTGTAATGACTAGTCATATGGCTAAAGCCTCCACATTCAAAACACTTCCTTTCCTCCATTACTCTCTACTGTTATGAACTAAAGTCCTTAGAGTCAGATAATAGAACAACTCTTATATTGAGTAATATAAGAAAACTCAATAGAGAACTCTTTTACAAACTAGTTTATCTTATATAGTCCTACAGATGGTCCATGCTAAGTACTGTGCATCCTACCCTAATCAATCATGTGATGTCCATATTATATGATATCATCTGTTCTTGAATCTTCTACTAAATTCTTCTAAGTCTCGTGATCTGTCTTATGACTTCACCATCAGGTAACTGTTATGATAGCGTGACTGATCAACCCTAACCCTAGTTGTTCTAAAAATAGAAAATGGAAAAATAAATTGAAAAGAAAATAAAAATAAAAATAAAATAAACCAAGTCCAACTTCCTCAATCTTGACATCTACCTATTTATTTCTTTTTTTCCTCTCCCTTATTTCTTGATTCCTCCACTTTTTCTCAGCTTTTTTTTCTTCTCTCCTTCTCATACTTTCTATACTCCTCCATTCTTCATCTATTCTTTTTTGTTCTTCTCTTTTCTTTCTTTCCTTCTTGTTTTTCTTTCTGTATTTTTCTATCTATCTGTTTGTTTTCTCTTGTTCTCTTTCCTTTTTCTTTTGTCTCCTTATTTCTACTTCTCTCTGTCTTTTTATTATTTCAAATGTAATTTTTAATTCATTTATTTTTCCTTGTAACTCTCTGCTAAATTAGAGTCTTATATATATGTTTTACATGTAGTCTATGCTAACAATAATTAAACCTGCTCTTATGTCTACCTTACATCTTACTTAAGGCCATCATGTTGTATACATGTGCCCTGATATCATCTTCCAAATCCTTTCATCATGTTTTAGGCCTATGATGTGAGTGACATGTCATGTGACTGCAGTATCACATGCCTCTTCATCATCCAGAATTAAAAGAAAAGCAAAATTGATATGAAATCAGAAAAATAAAGGAAAATAAAAATAGTCAGTGTCCAAAGCATTCCATAACATCAAGGTTCTGAGACCATAACATATAGTATAACCCTTGAATACAACTATTTATATAACTTCCATGTAAAAACTACATATCTTAAAAGAGAAATACTATTAGGAATATAATATAAAGTACATATATAATACCAGTCAGATATCAAAGCTAAGCTTGATATTAAGCACTTTGAGTATAACTGGTTCAGTAGCTAGTTTATTCCTAACAGGAGCTGTTAAACTAATTTTAAAAGATAACTAATTATATCACTATATTGATATTTCTAATGCAAGTTTAATTGTGCAAATCTGTTCAGCTGTTTATAATATATGAGCAAATAAAGCTTTTACAGTGACTAATGACCTAATATCTCAGTTGTTTGTTGTCACTTTTGTACATCCAATATATGTATAGATAGCCTTTATTTAAGGCTTTCCAACATAACTTAGTTTGTGAAAATCAGTCTACTAGTTGTGGAAATACAAGCTAAATAAAGTTTGTAATAGCTATATAGATAAGTATTAAGATCTTAGATTCTGAGTAGAGTTAAAAGACAACTCTT
>Ga0157364_1008958_pt1 | contig 10378 bp, 3 predicted proteins | sample AttsexASBM2_FD_111476 | JGI IMG/M metagenome (GOLD analysis project Ga0157364, IMG submission 111476) | Fungus gardens microbial communities from leaf cutter ant in Ribeirão Preto, State of São Paulo, Brazil - Atta sexdens ASBM2 | ecosystem: Host-associated > Fungi > Mycelium > Unclassified ... | reverse complement strand
TGAGATGTACAAAAGCAACAACAAACAACCAAGATATCAGACTATCAGTAACTGTAAAATCTTTGTTTATTAATATCTCATGAACAACTAAATGGATTTGCACAATCAAACTTGTGTTGGAAATTGCTCATCAAACTGTTTCCAATAATATATGGTATATTACATAGCAATAAGTATTCATAGAGATACAAGCATATCAATGTAGTGACATAATTAGTTATCTTCTAGAATTAGCCTGACAGCTGCTATGACAGATGACAGCTCCCATCAGGTATGAATTTTGATCATATAATGGAAACAGCTTATGCACAGACCATCACTCTTTTGTATATATACTTTTATGTCTGAGAATTAGATCTCAGACTTAACAACATCAATCTTTATCCTTTATTATCTGTATTGATCTTAATCATTATTGTCATCATTATTGAACTTCTGAATCACTTTTAAACTTCTAAGAGTGTACCCAAGATTCAGATATCACAAATAAATGAGTAATTTATTTTGTGATAGTATTCTTGTTTCTTATAGTCAGTATATCTCTAATCCTACCAAACCCTATGGTACTCTCTAAGCCAATGCTGCCATATTCTGTAATTATTCTTTACAAGATATTGTCCAATATTCCAATACTGCCCCACCTTAATTATTACTATTGAGAGCTCCCTTTTTTTTCTAGCAATTATTCTAGATACTTCTATAAAGATTTCTGACTATTTGATCACTATTATTAGGGCAACTAGATAAAAGAGCAAGACACTTTAAATCTCCAGAAAATCCTAAGTTTATTGTCTAAGAAATACCAACTATACACTTATCTCTAGGAAATTCTAAGAGAACAAAATGGGAATTCCTGAAGATAACAACTACTTTATATTCATTCTGATATACCAGAATGCTGTTTACATAAGCAGAGAATAATGATACTTAAGTAATCAGAAACAGTTCAAATAGAAAGACCAAATTAGAAGAAAGCCAGAGTGTTTAGCAAGTGTTTTCAGAGTGTGGGAAAGCAGATAACAGAAAAGGTCATGAAACATAAATCAACTGAAAAATGTAGAAGATGAAAGCCCCAGAAGAGCAAGTCCTCTTACAACTATTATTCCTTAGTTACATCAATATTATTCTACTAGATGAAAATACACTTTAGTTATATTTAAAATAGTTACTACCTCTCAAAGTTTTTATTCTGCTCTTTTAGAACTTTCTGAAGATTATTAAAGTTCATAAAACCCTGTGGACCCCACTAGTTGCTATAACACTTATCTAATATTCTTTAAGTATTAGAAGTACAAAGATTGAACTCTATTTTATTTTATTTTATTTCTTATTTTTATCTTCTCTTCTTTTCAATTTATTTTCCATTTTTAGAACTAGTGTTAGGTTTTAGTGTGACATCACATGTTACAGTCACATAATCATGTAACATAATAGAAAATAATAAAAGATTCTAAAAGAGATGATATCATATAATATATTATACATATATTAATCTTAAGATAGATGCATGGTTATTAGGGTAGGCTAAAATAGTAGCATACAGACTAGTAGTCTAAGATATATAAGGTAGATAATTCTATACAGAGTTCTCTATCAAGTTCTCTTATGTTATCCAATACAAGGTTCTTTCTTTTTGACTTACTCTAAGGTCTTTGAGTTACAACATTAAGAATGCTTTCTTCTTACCTTCTATAACTACATCTTCTAGCATTTGGATAGTAAGAAACTCTAGTTTGAATAGTACTATGTTTCAATTATCCTAAAACCAAGTTCTATAATCAGCTTGCTACAAAAGTATGTCAGGCTTCTCTATAGACTGTTGTAGCAACCACTCGCCAGAACAGCACTCATAGTTTGCTTACTTCAGCAAAGCTCTTAGTTGGCTATCTAGTAGTGGGGATTACAAGAGAACTCGACAAGGAGCCCTCACTGCATTGCTCCTCTATTTATATAAATACAATGTGGTCCGTGCTACAACAATGTGTCTACCTCATGTCCTATTACTTATCCACTATACTTCTACCTCAAGACCACCATGCCATGTCCATGTGCCCTGATATCATACTCTTTTAATCTCCATCACCATGTGTGCACTATGTGTACACCATGAAGAACCATAGTCCCTTGACATCATCTCTAACCCTAACTTTTATCTAGACTTCTCTCGATCCTTCTAGACTGTTAGTCCTTCCAGACCATTCTAGACTCTGTCACATGACTTCCAGGTCACATGCTCTTCCTCCATTGTAGACTAATAATAATACTATCTATCTATGTCTGGCTAACCCTAACCCTAGCCAAAGTCTGTCCACACACTCGTCTTATAACATAGACCCTCCAAAATGATAGTACAGTATAAAGTCAAACTATGCTAAGTATAAAAATCACCAGGCTTGCCTTTAGTTAAGCTTCTTGGCAGTCATAAAGTACTTGAGGTTCTTATAATTTATCTAAATTTTGACCAGAATTGCAGCTCCCTTTGAGAAGTAATACTATTTCTCTAGCATGTAGATAATTACAAGTATCTCTTTATCATGTATCTTATAATTGTGTTTTACCAGAGAAAAAAACTTGCTAATAAATATAACTGAGTACCACATACTATCTTCCTTCAAGACTTAGAAAAGCATAGCTTCTGTTGCAAAATATGAGCTATCAACTTCAGTACAAAAGAGAACAGAAGTATCTAAAGAGACTAGTAAAGATTGTCCATACCTCAGTCACTCAAAGTAGCATGAGAACTGAGATATACAAAATGGTAACTAAGGTTCAAATAGGTGATCTGAGTGTTGGAATTATAACCAGTTTGTCATCCCAACACTCTTCTTCAAAAAGTGGAGAGTTTTAGCTCTACTGCAAAATGCTTTACTTTCAGTGAGAGCAAATCCTTAATGAATACATCAGCAACCATGTCTTTAGTAGGGTAGTAAACTAAATGCATCTTGTCTTCTTCAATAGTCTAGTAAATAAAATAGTAGCAAATATTGATATGTTTGGTATATGCATGATGTTACAAATCAAAGACCTTAGAGTAGGTCAATGAAAAGAACCTTGTATTGGGTTAATACAAGAGAACTCAATAGAGAACTCTGTACAGGATTGTCTACCTTATATACAAATACCTAATGGTCCATGCAAGCTATTTCTAGCCTACCCTAAATGACCATATGTATGCCTTAAGATCAACATATGTATCACATGTTGTATGATGACATCCTTTCAGAACCTTTTACATCCTTTCATGTGTCATATGACTTGTGACCATGTCATCTGATGTGACCTGCTGTGTGAAAGCATGATCTTGTCACTCTAATCCTAACCCTAGTTCTAAAAATAGAATAAAAGAAATAAATCGAAAATAAAATAAAAATGAGTAAAAAAATAAGAAAAGTTTAAGTCTACTTCTTTTATTTTTGACACATGAAATTATTGGTCTCAAGTGAGTACAATTATAAACTAGTTATTAGAGAAAAGAGTCATAGTTTTAGACTTCTTATCAAAGATTTCAGAGATAAATGAACAAAGCTATAAGACCTTCTTGGTAGCATGTGTTGCTACCACATATTTGGATTTAGTTGTCAAGAGTGTGACAAGCTCTTCACACTTGGCACTTTATGAAACAGTGCTGCTATTGACTAAAAATACATAGCTATATATTGAGCATTGATCTTCAGCCATATTTTCATCAACATCTATATAGCTATGGAGATATAGGGTTAATTTGCTATAAGTGAGCCACAATTCACAAATACCTTTGATGTATTGAAAGACATATTGTACAGCCTCCTAATGAGGCTCTTTAAAGTTCTTCAAGAAACAAGAGAGGAGTTGGATAGCATGAGCAATGTTTGGGTAAGTTTCTGAAGTTATATACATAAGTATACTAATAGCTTCTTGATATAGTATCTTGGCCATCTGAGCAATCTCATTTGTTAACTTGGGTGCTTAATCAGAGATGAAATAAATAGAGAGATCCATAAAAGAACTAGCTGGCTTCACATTTTTAGAGCTATAACATTATAGCAATGTATTAATATATGATCATTAAGATAGTAATAACTTACCTTCATTTCAAAGTCTTTTTACTTTAATTTCTAGAAGCTAGTATACTTCTTCCAAATCACTTACTTCAACATGCTCTTGAACTCTGGCTTTGATCTAAGCAATGAGAGAGATATTTGTGACTACAACTGTGCAGTCATCAATATGTACAGCAATGATGACAAGGTCAAGTAGTTGAGAGAGAAAGAATATACATGAGAAACTAAGGAGATCAATTAGAATCTTGCATAGATGCTGATACTAATACCTACAAGACTACTTTAAGCCATATAATGTCTTTTAAAGACAACACACATAATAGGGGAATTTTGAATTCTCAAAACTAAGTGGTTTTTTTATGTAGATAATCTCATCATCAAATAGTTTTCCATTTGGGTATGCTTCCTTGATATCTATCTGGTGTATCTTCATGTCCAAAGATACTGTGAGTGCTAAAACTGTTTGAATGAATGCTAATTTTGCTACAGATACATATATGTCAAAATAGTCAACTTTAGAAACTTGGGAGAAACCTTAAACAACCAGCTAGGCTTTAAAGCAAACAACAATGTCTACAGCATCTTTCTTGGCTTTGAATACCCATTGCAAACCAACAATATTGGTACCAAGTAGGCAATTTACAAGTTTCCATGTACCAGCATCCATTAATGTCTTGTACTCTTCAGTCATACTCACCTTCTACATTACCCAATCAGCCCTTTTTATTGCTTTCTGCAAAGTCTTTGGCTTTAAGGTCTCTGCTCCATCTATCTCAATAAAGAAATACCAAACCTCCTTCTAGTCTTCTTCTTCAACAGCTGTTATAACATGGCCTTTAAGAATATTATAGGCTTTTTAGCTTGGATTCTGTAAACAGTATGGGCACTTTTTTTCAATGGGCTAGGTTTTCTTATAAATAAGCTTGTGGATGGCTTCAATAATAGTTGAATTGTTTGTAGGGAAATTAGCAAATATAGTTCAATAGGTGGTAATAGTACTAGAGTGGTAGGAGAAGTGGGGATTTTTGGTAGTTTTGCTAGAGAACTAGTAGACAAGCTTTTATGTTGAATTTTGTTTGCTGACTTTTTCTTCTCTTTGAAATTCAAAGACTTAGCAAATCTGATATCTTGCTTTACTCTCACAGCATCAGTAGTAGGATTCAAAACCCTTATCTTATTACTCTCATTATCATAGCCAAACCAATGCCCCTTCCAAGCTCAATCCTCAAGCTTATTAGCCTTTGGATCATGAATCCAACACTCTTCATCCTATTCATATAGTCTACTCAAGTTTGGCTTGCATTCCCAGACCACTTCAAAAGGAGTCTTTTCATTAACTACTTTGGTACTTATTTAGTTCATCAACCAAACAACATGGCTAACTGCATTTGCCCACAAGGACTTGGGCAATTAAGGAAGATAATTCATAATACAAGCATAATTGATTATTATGTAGTTTTGTTATTTAGCAATCTCATTGTGCTGGAATGTATTATGTATGGTAAGCTTGACCTATATTTCTTGCAAGTGAAGATAGCTTTCAAAATCCTTACTAGTATACTTTCTATCTTGATCAGAATGAAAATTCTTGATTAATTTACCAAATTGTGTTTTACACCATACTTTGAATAAAAGAAAACCAACATATGTCCATCTCAAATAATTATCTGTGAACATCACATAATATTTCTAATCTCTCTTTGTCTCTACCTTCACAGATACCCAAATATCACTATGTATCTTCTTGCCTATTTCTATTGACCTTTCTCTCTAATTCTGTTTCATAATTGGTATCTGAGTAAATTTACCAACAACACAAGATTCACAAAAATAGTTAGTATTGCCATCAGACTCCAACTGAAGACTAGTGACTATCCCATCACAAAAAAGCTTAAGAGCTATAGTAGGTGCAATGTAACTAAAATGACAGTAGATTTGATCTAAGGTAAGTAATTCAATAACACCATTCACATGTCCTTTATTATCTGTTTTCTTTATTAGTTTGTACAAACCAGCATTATTACAAGGTATTTCTGCAAATCAAGTACCACCTAGATCACAAATAGCACACTTTTCATTTACAAATATAGTGGTGAAGCCAGTCTTGTCAAGACAGCCAATGGAGACTAAAGTATAGCTAGCCTCTAGTGAGTACAACACTTCAGTTAACTTCAACTGCAATATGCTTGAGCTATTTGGTACATTGATCACTATGTTATCTTTGCCAATAGCACTGAAACTCTGCTTGTTTGCAGCATGTAGAGACCATGGGAGAATAGCTAAGATATTTGAAAAGATATTATGATAAGAGGAAATGTGATAATAGGTGCCTGAGTCAAAATTTCTGACTCATGTGAAGGTAAGTAATTCTTGTATCTGGCTAACAGTGATTTTGTCTTTGTTAATATTACAAATATTGATAGGTGCTTGCTCTTTCTCAGCCTCTAAATCCCACTCTTCTTTAAGCTTACCAACCTGCATTACCACAGATGTTAACATCCAGTTAGCATCATCATTAACATTGCTCTTGTTATCAAACATATTTTCATTAGTAATAGTAAAAGAAGTATCATTGCTTTTCTCTACTATATTTGCTGATATTTTTGTACCAGATTTCTTGCCACCTTAGCTACTAGTACTCTTGCTAGTCTTATTCTATCTACAATTTTTTTGTTTTAGAGATTTTTTTCACTAATGATTAATACTTTTATACTCATAACATTTCTCCTTTCTCTTGAAGAGTTTTTTTCCTCTAGGGCCTTCTCTATCAACACCCATGACATTGTCTACCTTAGTCCTTAAAGAGAGCTTGGTTCTATTAATATACAATCACTCTCATTCATCAGTAACTATAATGATTAGGATATCAGAGTTAATAATATAGTTTAGAGTAAAGTGAAGACAAGCAGAAGCAAAATTTGAAATCTAATGTAGTAAGGAAGACAAGATGATACTTCAAAAATCATCATCATTAATAGTAACTCTAATAGCAAGTAGCTCAGCTTGCTTCAAACAAAGTTCTCCAAGGAAAAGTTAAATATCTTTCTTATCTTGACAACAACTAGCCATGAATTCATATCACAAATGTATCTGTGAGAATGTTCCTTTGTAAGTGTAGTTCTTTACAATAGCATCTTACATTTCTTGGATAGTACTATAGACTGATATCACAATCAAGATTAAGTCAAGAATTTACTATATTAGTAGAAATCTTGCAAGATTTTCATTTCATTCTCAAGTTTTGATCATTTCAGAGGTGACTGAGATAGCAGGAATAGAAGGAGAAAGAGTTTTAAGACTAGCACCAACATCTTTAGGATTGACAGCTACTTGTTACAATCTCAAAATCTTAGAGTAAATTAAGAAAAAGGACCTTGTATAAGGTTTACACAAGAGAACTTGGTACAGAATTATCTACCTTATATACTAAAAGCCCATGGTCTGTACCCTACTACTTTAGCCTACTCTAAATAACTATGTGTTTTTCTTAAGGTCAATATATTAAACATGCTGTATGACATCATCCTTCCAGAATCTTCTATACTCTTCTATTGTGACATGTGATTGTATAACTGTGACTGATGTGTGACAGCATGACAGTAATGTCACACATAACTCTTTTTTTTTAAATCAACAATTTATTACATGGAGCGCGTAGGCAGACCATGGTAGCTACTTTCGTAACTACGTACATGAGACGAGATACTACATGGCAGAACAGAAAGAAAGAAAAGAAAAAGAAAAAGAAAAAGAAGAAAAATAAAACAAACTAATCATCAAGAAGATATGAAGAAAAGAACATAAAACTACTTAAATAGAAACAGGACTGTCATTGAATGCAAAAGTACTCGGGTTAGCGTTCAAAAACATAACAAAATGTTTTAATGTGTCTCTTCTTGGGTTCCAATACCTGTCAAATCTTTTGCAATCGAAAAGAATATGTCTCCTTGTCTCGATTGGATACTCATTGCATGGGCACGAGAATTCCGAGTTAGGGAAGAATCGGAGTCTGTACTCTCCGATGGGCACATGGTTAGTGATTGCTCTGGTAGCTTGAGCACATAACAAATTAGAGTGGCCAACTAGTTGTAGCCACGGACCTCCTTTGATGTAGGAAGGTTCGACAACATTGAGGTCGTCATCGAGTAATTTGAGGAAGTTTTTGCCTTTCCCATCGGATGCTTGGAACGTCATCTTCCAAAGTTTGATAGGTTCATCGCTGTCGGATTTCTTGCAAAATTCCCAAGAGATTTTGCTTGGGAAGGAAGGCGTAACTACAAAGGATTTGGAGTCCTTGTCTACTTCGTGGTGGAGTTTCCATTTGAGTTTACTAGGACATTCCCAGAACTCAATAAAATTGGAGTCGTTAGCGGTGAAGAAATTCCAAAGATTATTGAGAATTGCAGTGGAATGAATTTGGAATGGATGCGAACCAGGGTCGAAAATTTTCTTGGCCACATGAATGGAATCCGTAATGACGACGATCTTGGAGACATTATTCAAAGAACATGCTTGGTTGATACCACACCTTATAGCGAATAATTCCGCCTCAGAGCTCGTTACGAAGGAAGCTTGATGGACAGTCTTGATGAGAGGATGATTGGCTGAATGAATATATGCAATGGATGTGGCAATATCATTCTTGATGCTAGCATCAGTAATAACCAAAGCAGTATTCGGAATAGAAGAGTTTCATAGAACTATTTTGTCAAGTTCTTGAGTGCGATGATTGTTTTTTTCTTTTTCTTTTTTATTAGCTAAATTAAAAGAAAAACAATCAGAGAAATTGTCAATAATACATTGACCTGGAGTAAATTCAGGATCAAGGGGAGAAAAAGAGGGAAAAATTCCATAAGACTTGAACTTCAAATCGATAAGATGGCCTTTGGTTAGAACTTTTTGTCGATGAGTCAAAGAGCCCATGTTGTGAGGATTGAGCTGATGAGAAGAGTCGTCCATCAGGTTGTTCAAGATGTGGTTTTTCAGAAGCTTGAAAGGACGAATTTGAGACCTTTTAGCGATTTTTTGAAGATGAGATTTGATTGGGATAAGTCTGGCCAACGCTTCAAGTCCTTCCAACAGCGATGTTTTGAACACCCCCAGTATCCAAATAGCAGCTCTTCTTTGCATCTTGTTGAGAGCTTTCATGTGATAAGACGTTGGGGCTCTGTTGTAGAACCATAATTGAAAGCCGTATAAAGCTATCAGGAGAGCGCAACATCTGTATAGGAGACGTTTTTGAAGAGGGTTGATGCCTCGAGACGAATTTCCAAGGAGCTTCATGCACTTGACCATTGATATTGCTTTGTTAGTGTAAAAGTCGATGTGCTTGTGGAAGGATAGTTTTCGATCGAAGATAAACCCCAGATATTTCCACGAGTCTTTGGGACGTAGTGTTGGTCCACTGAGAGGAGAAAGATCCAAGGGAGGAGGATTGAATATGTCTTGAGATCTGCTGAAGTGGAAAATTTCAGTTTTGGAATGCTTGATAACAAGACCAAAACTGTCGAGAAGATTAGAAAGAATATTATAACTACAAAAAAGATGCGAGTTGGAAATATGGAAAGATTTGTTCTGACAGATGAAAAGACCGTCGTCAACAAAAGATAGAATAGAAATCGGAATATTGAGAATTTTAAGCCTATTTTCTAAGGTGAAAAGAAGAGGGGAAAGGTAGAGCGAAGAAAGAATAGGGGATAGCGCAGAGCCTTGTCCAACCCTGACGTTTACTTCAAAAAGAGGAGATAGGAAATTGTTCCAAAGATATTTCGTACATCTTTGAGTTAGATAATTCAAAAAGAATGAAATGACTTTAGGATCAAGACCAGCTTTCTCAAGAATGAGAACAAGGAGGCAATGGTTCAAAGAAGGAAAAAATTGAGATATGTCAAAAGCTAAGGTGCTCGTGGGTCTTCCCTTGGCCCAACCCGACTGAATAATGTGGGTAAGCGCAATGCCAGCATCTGCAGTGGATTTGAACTTAAGTCCTCCAAGTTGGCTCGGATGGATGAAGTTGTTGGAGGCAACTGTGAATTGGAGTCGCTCGGCAATTACTTTTTCTATGAGTTTGCCTAGAGTGTTGAGTAGGACAATAGGACGAAAGGCCTTCGGGTTATCGTATGATGGTTTATTCGGCTTTGGTATGACGACTGTGGTAGATATTTTGAAATATCTAGGCCAATGTCCAAGGTTAATGCAGGCATCGGCGATATTGATGATATTGGAAAGACATGCGTCGTTCTTGACAATGGTTTTCCAATGACACCATGTCATCCTATCAGGTCCAGGTGAAGAAGAGTCAGCACACTTGCTAATTGCTGATAAGAACTCATATTTGG
>Ga0157364_1008957_pt1 | contig 10378 bp, 9 predicted proteins | sample AttsexASBM2_FD_111476 | JGI IMG/M metagenome (GOLD analysis project Ga0157364, IMG submission 111476) | Fungus gardens microbial communities from leaf cutter ant in Ribeirão Preto, State of São Paulo, Brazil - Atta sexdens ASBM2 | ecosystem: Host-associated > Fungi > Mycelium > Unclassified ... | reverse complement strand
GTGTGTGTGTGTGTGTGTGTGTGTGTGTGTAAACATTGAATCTATGTTAATTATCTTACTGGAAGAGAGAATATATTCAGAACTTCTTCATATAACTCTGATGACAAATCTGCAATTTTCTGATTAGATTTCACTATGTTATTCCATTTTGTAGCATAATCTTCTTGAACTTTTATAGCATTTCTCAAAGTTTCCAATTCTTTTTGCATATTATTTGCTTTGGTTGATTTTGTTAATAAAAATTTTTCCAATATATTCCATTCTCCTTTAGAATGGCATTTATCACATAAAAAATATCCTGTAATAAACAAGTATATTTGTATAAGATACAATTATTTTATCAATTTCTTTATGTACCTTCAAATATGTTCTATACATTTTATTATTTTATACATTTTGTTTTACCTGTTGTTTTATTAATATAAATATTTGCCTTTTTAGATTTTTCAGAATCACATATAGGACACTCAGTGACTAGACATGCATGTCCATCAATGGTATTAATATTCTTTTGCTTCAGTACTTGTTTTATGTGAAATAATGATATCCCAGGTACTGGATCATTTACAATGCCACTATTAGAATATAAACGACGATAAAACATCCAAAATCTGTCATATCTTTCTGGAGTTAAAGAACGCATCAATAATTTTGAAGACATTTTTCTTCTAATTGAAGCGTTATCAACATTGAAGTTATAGATCTGATAGCATTGAAATCACTTTGATCAGTAATAAAAGTTAATATCTCATCACTGGAGCTGTAAAGAATTTTATCTGTATAATTATTTTCAATTATAATCAATACAGACTGCTTTCCTTCAGGAAATGCAGTCGACATAAACATCGTTTTATATTTTTCTTTTCAATAATACAGATAGAATAACATTCGTGTCGACTTGTTTCCTGAGAGAAGTAAGTATAAATTTTTGCATTTTCATGTACAAAATATATTTAATAGAAGAAAAATTATTAGAAAACTCAAGTTACATTTTTTATATTTCGAAGTTTTTTGATGTTTACATAAAAAGAATAAGGTAAATATAAATTTTGAAACACAAAACTACTATAATTTTTTTTAATTATACAAAAAAATAATTTGCTTTTAATTAATTAAAGCAAAGAATATGTAGAGAGTGAGCAGAGAATTATCATTTAAAAAATTATTTTCTGACTTAACTAAAAAAACTTTGAAACAAAAATAGTATAAAAAAAGTATAAAGAAACAAAAGTGACACTTGAACAATTTTTCTTTTCAGAATCTATTCTACGCAATAAAATACAAATTTACAATAACAGGAAAATCAGAAGAGAAAGCGTTATATTAAGCATTTAACCGATTTTTTTAAATCATATCATTATTGATATTATCAACATCACTAAAACAAATCTCTTAAGAGATCTTTTAGGATGTTTCAGAACAAATGATCTTTATTCTTTATATTTGTTTTATTGATGTTGATATTGTCAATCCGTAATAATGGAAAACCGGCGTATAGAGCACGTGATCACAAAATAAAACCAACACCAAGAGAGTGCGTTCCAAAACTTAATTCTGGCTGTGGTCAAAGTCTCTACAAATACTTTGAAGGACCAATTAGAAGAAAGAATTTTACAAACTGACCAATTAAAATATGCTTCAAAGCATTTGCAGCATCGCGTTGACCATATCCACTGTACACCCTCAACTCCGAGTATTCTTTATTTTTATTCAATTTAGTGACCAACAAAGATAAAATAATACTTGAGTTGACAGAGTTGAATTTTGGAACGCAACCCAGAGGATTGAATGTAAGATCTGACTATGAATACCGGCCATAGAGACTCTCTAATCAGAATCTAGCATCGACATTTAGGCCGATATTCATACGGCTCCTGCACACAGAAACGCGGTAACGCTTGCCGCACGGCGAAGTTGGCGTGATAGCCAATCAACGTTTCGCTTGCTCGGAAGTAAAACCAGTTGCTACATTAGTTGCAAGCCGATAGTAAATTTGTTGCAACAACCAATCTGAAGCTTGCATTTTGAAATCAAACTTGCGAGCTTCAGCTTGCAGTTAATGCAGAATCAGCTTAATAGATATGTAATTTTCACGCCACAAAAGTTGAACTCAATCCAACTTTTGCTGCGCGGCGGAAGAAATATTACATCATTTTTAGAAGTTTATATGGTGAGGCCGACTTAAGAACATAGAATTATTAATTAGTGCGATAACTTCCGCGCGGTAAGCGTTGACGCGTTCAATGTGCAGAGAGAAGCCTAAGAGCGACCATATTCAGGATTTAGCTGTTACTTTATTTTGAAGCGCTTCTATGTCCATAAAATGTGGATATTGAATTATGTAGCCAATGTCCGGTCGGTAATGTCCACGATTATTTAGTTGTATTCTTCGCTATATCCATGAATTTCGATCCATTAGATGAACAAAACTGTAAGTTGTCTAACAAGACTTTAGGGCCGGTTGTTCCATCTTTTGATAAATTTTATCTGTTGTATAAGTAACAAGATTACCCAATCACATGCGCGAATTATCAAATTTACCTCATAGATAAAATTTATCAAAAGATGAAACAACCTTATAAGCGCCGATAGATTGATTGTTCGTCTGTCTATCTAACGGACTGAAATTCATGGATATAGCGAAAAATACAATCAAAAATTTGTGGACATTATCGACTGGATCATGGATATTGGCTACATAGTTCAATGTTCACATTTTGTAGACATTTTGTAGAGGCACTTCAAACTAAAGTAACAGCTAAACCCAGCCAGGTATGGCCGCTAAAAGTCTATAGATTATCTATCTATATAGTCTGCGGTTGTGTTCTCTGATAAAACATAACCTTTTATGCGTGTTGTGCACGTGTAATTTTATTTATTGTTTATTCTACATTTAGTATTGCTCAAATCGCCGGTACGTACAAAACAAAAATATTGTTAAACCAACATTTCTGATTACTTATTGATTATTACTTAATTCAGATTGTTTATGTTACGAAGTAAAGTTTTTATATTATTTTTCTTTTTATATATATAGGTCATTTAATATGATATATAAAAGGAATTAAAGTCACATTTATTATATTCATCCGAAAATATTTCAGAAAAAGTACATTATTTAATTATATATATTGCAATGACAAATCAGCGGCTTTCCTGTGGATTGGATTTGTGCTGTGCTGTAAATTTAAATGATTGTTTAATTTATGCATCTGAATCAAGGTAAATTGTTATTACATGTTTAAATGTCATGCTTTTTACTTATCTTTATTTATTGTAATTTACATATGTATATTATTATTTTTATTCATGATTTCAGGTATGATTTTATTTGTGTCTCCTTGGTTCATCCTTTATTTAAAAGAGAATTTATTTCTGGACCTGCCAAAAATCGTCCAGGACCACTCACTAGGCCTGATTTAATTTTAAACAGTTCAGGTATAAATTAAATATATATTTATAATATATATACTTATATTTTATTAATTATATCAGTGGTCAGCATTAGACTATAGATAACTTTTAGTTATATTTTTATATTGATGTTCTCTTCTTATCCTTGTTCCAGGAACAATGATATCAGGTCTGTTTTTTTATTGCTACACTCTGAACCGATGCAATAAGTTGAAGTGAAACAAATGTATGTTTCAAACATGTTTTACTTATTGTATGCACTGTGTATATCAGTTCAGAAAGTGTAGCAATAAAAAATAGACTTATCATATGATAGAATTGTATCTTTTGCTGTTATACAATTTTTTTGTTATAAGCTTCTGAGATAAGTATCACAGATTTTATTATTAATTAATTTTCAAGATATGAATGGCAAATATGGACATACACATTATCTGACATAAAAATCTGACCAAAAGTTGTATCTAATGCTGATCACTGAATTATATCAATAATTTTAAAAAATAAGTTAATAAAATCAAATTTAAGTAGAATCAATAATATTACATTGCAGATTGGAATAATAGAATAATTGCGAAGTTTTCGTCACTTATCAATGTTGATTCGACCAATCCAATTATTAGAAAAAATAGCGAAGAGACTTTGAATCAGGAATTAGGCTTAGCTAGCCATTTTGGTTTGTCGGGAGTGACTTTAAAATTAAAATACGGGATAAACAAAAATGTGAATCTTGCAAGGATCATTTCTGATAAAATATCAAATCACAATTGTACTTTCCAGGTAGCACATATATATACATATATGCATACACATTAAATTATAATTTATAGTTTTAATTTTTCAATTAGAATGTTTCAATTAGATGTGTGACTAATACTCAATATACTTTTAGAAATAAATATTTTGAAACAAAGCTAATGTTATTTATGTTGAACAACAAGGAAATATATTTACCGATATAAAATCTATAAACTGTAGAATTAGTACAGTTAAATTAAGACAGTTTTTTAAATTATGAAAACATTAATTATTATAGGTATGGATACAAGTTCCTATGGAGAATCCAATTAGACAAACCTATTCTTATAGAACAGAAGATTATCCGGAAGACGAGAATCCATGGGAATGGTGGAATTCTTTTAGAGTAATATGTGATTATAATAAAAAATTAGGAGTTTCATTAATTGTCAGTCATGATTTGCCTGAAGAAGAAGAGGTAGCTTAAATTAAATTTGCAAATTAAAATTGTGCAATATAAATGTATATGTATAAACCAATTTAAATTTAAAAGATTGATAGGTGGCTCGGAGAACCAGTGAGATGTTTAATTTTGCCAACAACGTTATTTCTAACTAATAAAAAGGGATATCCAGTACTAAGTAAAGCACATCAAGCATTAGTAAGAAGATTTGCTATCCAAGAAGTACAATTTATTTTAACAGGCGCCTCACGTTATCAAAGTGTTAGTTATTATCATAACTATCTTGATTATTTATGGAAGGTAAAATTAAAAAAGTTTTCTAAAAATAAATACTTAATTTTGTAGAATATACAAAATAATGTCATTTTTTAAGGGATGTCAAAATGATGGAACGGTGGAAAAATTTGCTCGAGGATATGAGGACTATCTGCAATGTCCATTACAGCCTCTAATGGATAATCTCGAATCACAAACTTATGAAATATTTGAGAAGGATCCCGTAAAATATCGAGAATATCAAAGTGCTATATACGAAGCTATAAATGCGATAGTATATAAAATGCAAGAGGAAAGAACGATGTAAGTCGAATCATATTAATTAATAAAAATAATATCCATAGAAAAATGTATAACAAGATTATAAATTTTTAGAATCATTATGGTAGTTGGTGCTGGAAGAGGACCGCTTGTAACCGCATCTCTGAATGCCGCGAAAATGGCATATCAGGAAGTAAAGATATATGCAGTGGAGAAGAATCCTAATGCCATAATAACGTGAGACCATTTTAAAATAACAATTATATTAGATTGGATAAAAAAATCTTTATTTTTTAAAATATTTTAAAATCTTTATTAAATGGTAATATAATTAAATATTTGATAAGAAAAAAAGCTAATAAAGCTATTTAAAAATAAAATGAAAGAATATTTTGTTTATCGATATTTTGTTTAATAAAGAAACAATTTTATCCTTATTTTTATTTATTTTAAAATGAATTAAAGAAGACTTTTTATCCAATAATTTCAATCAAATTTTAAATAATCATGAATTACATGTGTTCATTATTTCATTCTATGTTTATAGTTTACAAGCCCTTCAAAGAGATATGTGGAAAGAAAAAGTTACAGTGATATCATGCGATATGAGAGAATGGAATCCTCCGGACAAAGCTGATATAATTGTGTCTGAATTACTCGGATCCTTTGGTGATAACGAATTGTCACCAGAATGTCTAGATAATGTCCTTAAGTTCTTAAGAGGTTTGCATTACATGCCACATTACGTAAATGATGTTAATCTTGCATTAATAGTATTAATTTTTTCTTTAACTACTTGTTTGAAATTTTTATCAGATGACGGAATTAACATACCACAATCGTACACTTCATACATAGCTCCTATGCAATCCTCTAAATTGTACAATGAAGTGCGACAACTTAGAGATAAGGACAAACATCCGTTAGCTCATTTTGAAACTCTATACGTAGTACATCTTCAAAATAAATACGATATAGCAAATCCGAAACCACTTTTTACATTCAAACATCCAAATACAGGTTTTGTACAAAATATTCAATATTTTAATTATTTTATATTTTAATTATTTTAATTTCTTTACATGTTTGTATTATTTTAGACGCTCTTGCTGACAATTCGAGATATGAAATCAAGACTTTTCAAGTAGAACAAAATTGTGTATTACATGGATTTTCAGGATACTTCACAGCAGTTTTATATGAAAACATCACATTAAGCATAGAACCTAGCACATACAGCTCAGATATGTTTAGTTGGTTTCCAATCTTTTTTCCACTTAAGGTACGTGAAATAATTTTTATTCTTTAAAGTAAATATTCTTGCAAAATATAAGTTTTGTGGTAAGATAAAAAAAAATATTTATCGATACACAGGAACCAGTACAATTAAAAGCAGGAGATGAAATAGTGGTTCATTTCTGGCGCAGATGTGGTTCTAAGAAAGTATGGTATGAATGGTGTCTCAGTAAACCCATACCAGTCTCAATCCACAATATAACTGGACGCTCTTCCGTTATCGGATTATAACGTATCGATTATGACTTGTTCATTTAACAATGTTCCGATATACGATATATATATATCAGATTATTAAATATTAACTATTAGATTTATAATTAAATTTTCTGACGAATGTGGACAGTATTATGTATTCGAATATTTTAGCATTAATTTTATTTCAAATGTGTCAAATTGTTAAATTAATATTAATATACTATATTATTATATTATTATATTAATATTATATAATATTATATAATTAATATAATATAATATTATATAATATTAATATACTAAATTTCACTTAATATACTAAATTTGACATAAATTTGATGTAATATAGGAACCGGGACACTATCGTATCTCCAGATATGAATCTTTTTATTTACATATGAATCACAGCAAATATTTCTGAGATAATTATTTATTTCAGAATATTCAACTGTTTATTCCACTTACGCTTCAAAGATATTGTACTCAAATATCCTTATATTTCCTTCTATTTTTTATAAAAAATAAAAGGAAATGCATTCGTATAAAAGATATGTAAAGATATATAATATGATATGTGAATATTTTCTTCATTGCAAACGATTTTTTATGTATAATATATAACTATCTTAATATGACGCCGATATCTAAGGTCACTGATATTCAGTGAGGTCATTGATACTGTAGAATTTTGATAACATGTATTACGAAATGTTCTCAAAGCGTGTTATTACTGTTCCCTTAAACTCACGTGCTTCGAAAAATATTGTCTAAATTTTACATCTTATAAGATTGAGCTTAATTCAAATGTTCATATAATAATAATCTTGAATAAGAATTTTATAAAATTCTATAAAATTACATATTTCATCTAATTCTACATATTTACTTTATAATGAATTTTTACTTATTGACAAAACACTTCAAATCTTTTATAAGATTACTTAGAATTATAACAAAAGAAATTATAATTCTATCAAACTACATATTATGCATGTAAATCAAGCTGCTTTACTTGATTTTGCTTGATTTTTATTATCTCATTTTTACAATCTCAGGTGATAATAGTATTAATATTTAGTAAGTGAACAATTTTTAAAATGAAACATTCTTGCGTAATTTTTTTATTTTGGCAATATATCTACAATAATTAGATCTTTTTAAAATAATAAAGATTTCAAAATAATAAAGATTTTGTCACGGATTGAAAAAAAACCCTTTTGTTTTTATTATAGCCTTACATATTTCTATGAATTAATTTTTTAAATGTATTTAATATTTTTCTTAAACACTTTGAAGATTCCGTCCGTGGTATAATTTGACCCACTTTTCTTACTCATCACCCAAGAAAATATTTAATGAAAAATTATTAAAAATAAAACGAAAATGAAGGATTCTAATTAATAACAATTACAATGAAATAAGTTTACGGCTATCTGTTTCCATCATCAGAAATACAATAAATCAAATTATACTTGAAATTCATCTTCTTAGAATATAACATTTTTTGATAAGCTGTTTCCAGAATAATAATTATAGCTCTTCACATGTGAACGTGAGACGAATTTCAACTGTAATTTGATTTATTGTATTTCTGATGATGGTTCAAACAGGTAGCCGAAACATGTAAAAACTTCGATTTTAATAGAATAAGATTGAATATCAAATTGATTGAATATCAAATGTAATTTCTTTAAAATATGTAAAATAACTTCACATACCAAGTGCTGCGGTTGGCTCTTCATTACCCTGTAACTTATTTCATTATAATTTAATAAAAAAATTTTAAGTTTTTCAGGCACAATGTCAAATCAAAACAATACTTTTATTACTTTACAACTTTTATTATTTTACAAGGAAGGATTAAAGCGCTCATTTATTTTAATAACGATATAATTAAAAAGTTCTCATTTTTTTTCAATTGCAAAAAAAGAAATTAAAGAAAATTTAAAAAGATATTTTATTCCTCTGTATATAATTTTATTTTTCTGTAATTATTACATCAAAATTACATTTCAAAATTAACATTACAAAATTTTAATAGCTTTAGATATTCAAATTTAATTTCTAGAAAACTTTATTTTTTGTGTTGTGGCAAATGAGCAAAATTATGTCCCAAAATAATAAAATTATGCAAGAATTAATTTTATTTTTGAAGATATTCAGAAATTTTTTATGAATGGTAATGTATATAAATAATAAAAGAGAATTCTATAACAATGACATGGTAATATTTTTGATTATTATGTAATGAAAGCTATTTTAATATCAAATTTGAATGTAATTATGCAAGATGCAATCAATTTGATCTCCCTTTTTTTTTTTTTACCTTTTTTTAACCTAATGTACAAAATTTAGCTGCAGATTATAATGCAATAAATGCTTTTATTTTATCAAAATTTCAACATGTGATTAGTGTTGTGTTTATCTTTTGCAAGTCAGAAAATTGTACGAAATTGTCTTTATATTATTTGATCATGTGTAATCGGAGCAAATTATATAGTATTAAATTTTGAATCTGTCTAATTTACAATCTATATATGTCATTCCTTTTTATTTCCTTCTAATTTTCAACGACTCAATCATTCAAGATATCATTCTTATAATTTAATAAGTAACACGACATTCGCTGTTGACGATTTTGATTGATAACAGAAATATGAAACTAATATATAAAAACTAACTCGCGGTTGCTCAAGACTGAAGGTCATATGCTATTTGTGTTGCAATTGTACTCGCGATAGTTCTTATGTACGCAATCAGCATTTATATATTTCGAATAGAGAAAAATAGAGAGCTAAAATTTAAAAAAATGTATTTTTGATAATTTTGAGATTCGAACGTGTTATCCATGGCACATCCTGTGCTTGATCATGTTGACTCGTTCGAATTTAGTTCAATTAAATTTCTGAGATGAGATAAGAGAGGAGCCGATAATGATGGAAAAGTGCTGAGACTGGATTGTAATCTTGTCTTTCATTATTCGACCAAGAATATCAATTGGCTCCGTTTTGCTCTCACTGCCGGTTGCATTCGCGCGTGCGGCCTTATCTTCATAAAGTGAAAAAGAATAGAGGTTAGGACAGTTCGTGCGCGTTGTTCTGCACGGCGATCGCGACGGCGAAGGAAAAATGGCAAGATTGATCACCCAGATTAGCAGGTGCGTGATAAAAACCGTCTCGCACGATTTGCTCTATACAACTGCGAAGTCGAAGATAGCCCTCGTCACAGTGCGATCCATAACCACAACTCAGTATTTGAGGGATGGTAAGTGAGAATGAGCCACGCTGGCTTGGCTTTTTAAAAAGCGTCAGTATGTGTTTACTAAAATTATTTATCAAAGAAACGATTTCACCGCCGAGTACTGTCTATTGTTTTCTTCGCTCTTGTCTTGTTTATAAGTTTATAATTGTTGATATTAATGAACGCTCGTGAGAAATTCATGTGATTTGTGAACACGTGCGCGCGCGCGCGTCGTATAACTGAATGAATTGTGTATGATATGTATATATAAATTGATATTACATAAATTATGTAAAAATAATTTTATATATACATATATATTTGCATATGTGTGTGTGTGTGTGTGTGTGTGTGTGTGTGTGTGTGTGTGTGTGTGTTTTTGTGTGTGTGTGTGTGTGTGTGTGTGTGTGTGTGTGTGTGTGTGTGTGTGTGTGTGTGTGTGTGTGTGTGTGTGTGTGTGTGTGTGTGTGTGTGTGTGTGTGTGTGTGTGTG
>Ga0157364_1008956_pt1 | contig 10379 bp, 6 predicted proteins | sample AttsexASBM2_FD_111476 | JGI IMG/M metagenome (GOLD analysis project Ga0157364, IMG submission 111476) | Fungus gardens microbial communities from leaf cutter ant in Ribeirão Preto, State of São Paulo, Brazil - Atta sexdens ASBM2 | ecosystem: Host-associated > Fungi > Mycelium > Unclassified ... | reverse complement strand
GATCGTCTACAAAGCAATACGTAGAAGTTCACACAGAGAAGCGTTGCGCAAAGATATAAATACACATATATATATATATATATATATATATATATATATATATAAAATGTATGTATATGTATGTATATAAACGAACATAGATTTAGTCGCGCACGCTCGTTCATACATTTCTCTCGCATGTATGAAATATTATATAGTCGGAAGCACCATCGTTATCTCGTGACTTTAACCCTAAACAGTATCAGCGTTACTCAATAAAAATAAAAGAGAACGGAGAGAAAAATCTGTCTAGCTTTAACGATCAGTTTTGTTCCGGAAGGTTGCTTTTGGTGCTTTAACTCGCAATAATAAATCTATCTATTGATATATCGCAGTGCAAGAGGGATATTTTTGTATTTTCGCACAAATGGAGCGTTACTGTTTCGGGTTAATAACGATGCTGCGTGCGATCAGCCAGCGGGCTGATCTATGAAGAAAAAAAGAAGAAAGAGGAAGAGATCGATACTATGAGAGTGTTAAACAGCCGTATACATTTACGACTACAATAATATAAAAGATACAAGATATTTTATTACTTTCTCTTTTTATCCGAATATTCTGACATACTTTTTTAAAAAAATGAACCGCACCTTTGAGTCTCTCCCGCGTTAATTGTTACGTTTATCAAGGGATCATACGTGATATTTCGAATGTTCCATATAGTAACTCGATTGAGTTGTTACGTAAACTAGACTAATTGTAAGATCGCGTAACGCGCAACAGGAGAGAGTGACTATTTTATATGCGTTGCGAAAAGAGACGAAAAGATACAGAATAATTCTACTATGGAGTGACCACGTCATGTTTCTTCTCCTATTCCAAGCGACGCGAAATTATACGTTCGATTAAATTACACATATCAATCGTGATCGAGATCGAAGAGAGAAAAAAAAAAGAAACGATAGGGCATCATTTTTGAAAAATATCGCATATACCGAAAATGTTGGAGAAATTTATAATATACTATAATACTCTCTAAATTCTTTGGAGTAGAATCACTCTAAAGAATGAAATCTCACTCTCAAATATTGAAAATTCTGCCACTCTTTCTGAAGAATGACAAAATTTTCACTCTTTAGAATGAAATTACACTTCAAAAAATTTAGAGAGCACGTAACGTATATTATAACATTTTCGTTCATTTTCGTATGCGATATTTTTCGAGAATATAACCCCTGATTGAATCGTTTACCTAAAAATCGGTAATCGCGAAATGTTGAAATGCATGGAATAACGATCAGTTCGAATCGTTCGTTTTTTCTTTTCGAAAGGTAACCATCGCTGTCTGAATTCCAGATAGTTAATTACATATCTTGAAATAAAGTGAAAATGATAAAAGTGAGCAAATTTAGTAGATGTAGACCAATGAAATTATAAATATTCTAGTAAATTCGCTTACTTTCATTATTTTCATCTTGTTTCAAGATACATAATCAACTTCAGTATCTCGGTTCTGTGACTTTAAATAACAGTGTCGGTACCGTTATACTACAAGTACTATGTATAATGATAAAAAAAACTATAACAAGAATAAAGCGATGTCAATACTGTCATTAAAGCCCAACAATGAAAATTAACTTTAATCTCGATTCTCGGTTTAATTTTCTGTTTATTTTTTTCTAATTCTTATAAAAGTTAAAGAATAAATTGGACTGTTGTGAGATTAAAGTTAATCTTACATTGGTAAAACGGGATCTTAGAGAGAATTACAGAATCAGGACACTAATCTACCTCGAGAGACGATCGGTACATCTCGAATTGGCGATTCGACTGTCTCTGCGTTCCTTTAGGCTTATCGCATGTAAAAAGGGGACCGAAACTACTCGAATATTTCACTTCGTCGAATTTTACGTTGAGGGAACACTAATAAAGAAAAAAAGATATTAGCGCTAATATATCGTATTTTTAGGTGATAGAGAGAAGAAGAAAGTGAGCGTTAGGAACCGACTCGCAAAGTGACGTAAATAGCGAAATCAAATTAAGATGAAATATAATGTATCACGTTGACGAAATAAATGAAATAAATTTGACTCGTTCGAAACGAATAAATCATTATTGCTTTCATCTTTTTAATCCCTTATATATATCCAGTAGTTTTTTCTTGTCTTCTTCTATATATCTTGTCTTCTCTTCTCTAGACGTACAAGTATCTCTCGATTGGCTCCAGAATCGTGGAACTGGTTAAGAGATGAAAAATAAACTGTCTATTGCCCGTTTCTACCAATCTAGATTAACTTTAATCTTGATTTAACTTACTTTTTATCTTCTTCTAGTTCTAAGAAAAATATAAAGAGTAAATTAAGCTGAGATAAGTTAAGTTGCATTAATAAAAATAGACACATACCGCTTATCTCGGCCGAAACAAGCTGCACGATGTTATGAATATATATAAACTTTGAATATAGTCCACCAGAATCAAGGACATAAGTAGCTCGATAGATTTAATCTCTAAGTAGGTAGATAGTTTAAAGATATAAGTTGGAAAATAAGATGCTCATCCTTAAAAATTTTTACTTGTACAGTAATATTTTTTATTATATTATGTTGTAATTAAATATTTTTTACATGAATTCTTAATATATATATATGCACAACGATTTTCCAGATTTTTTATTATAGACGATGATCATCATTCGTGCTCCAAATTAATTTACAAGCTTTGACAAGTGCAAAAATAATTACATGATTCTTGCATATATTTGAATATCTTTAAAAAATATCTGTAACGTAATTGTAAGATTGTATATTAAAAAAAATGAAGTTATGTAATACAATGTTATTTAATTATATTTAATTATAATTGTATTATATATATATATATATACATAATTATATTTAATTATAATTATATATAATTAATTTATTTAAAAATTGTACATAAATATTATAACTGCTTATTTAGTGCTCCTTAAAAAAAAAAACAAATGCGCAGAACACGAATGACGCCAATCGTGTGTAGTATTAAAGATTAATTATGTCCTTGTACATGAGAAATAGAGAAATCTAAAAATAATAAACTTCAAAACTTCTGGATAATATTTTTTATTTTCCTTTTCCAGAACAAGATTAAAAAAAAGACTATATATTTGCAGTGCTGTGATCATCACAGGTTAAAAAGTTTTGGAAGATTGGAGAGGAAAGTACATTCACCAAAAGTAAACGTCGTGTTCTCGTCTCTCCTTCTCTTTCTTCTATGCTTTTTCCTTTCTCCATTCTCGTTTATCACGAGCGCAAGCTTGTGTAATTAACGCACACATGTTAATATTACTAAGCGATAATTATTGATCGATTGATTGAATTATTTTTTAAATTAATATTATATAAAAGATAGAATTCTGAGATTTTTTGATTATGCTCAATAATTAATTATTTCTTTACTAATAAAATATTTTTTATCGCTTCGTTTAGTTTAAAAATAATTTATTTACTTGATCCTTTTAGTGAGTACGAAGCGTTGATACTTAGTGTTAAAATGTATGTAACGTAACGAGAAACGTGAAATTGCATTACAAACCCGAGATTCACCGCAAATTCTATTCTAAAAGCAACTTACGCAACTTTTGAAAGTAAATCTTAGCGACATCTTACACACGTTAGACAAATTAGATCCTCGTTCTCTATAGGAAACTAGATCCTTTAGATCTCGCGTTAATTGCACTTTTTGCAATCGATATCTTCGCATTCTTTCTTTTCCGCGCAAATATATCTACCTTATTTTAAGTTCAAATTTTTTTGAGAATTTCGAGCAATACGAATGGATCTATTGTTATTTCATTTCATTTTAATACTTACAGATATGATACATGAGACAAATTAAAGAAAATACGTGCGATACGTACCGTGTTACCTGCTGGAAAATATTTGTGATTATGTAGTTCAATGTTTTGTGTTCATAAGTCATAGAGGCGCCACTAAACGGGTTTCATCTGGCTCCTATACACTCTCGCATTATATAATGGTGGCTGCTTGAAGCCCGAATTTTATTCCTTTGATCGCAATAAGATTATAAAAATGTCTGTTGGTAGATTAATTGTGAGTAAATTATGCGTTATGACATTAAAACGTTTTTAGATTGCCTCGGAATTAGCTTACATTGTTTAGAACATTTATAAATATAAAATATAAATATAACGTATATTTTCACATAAATCGAAGTATATTTATCATTTGTACTAAACACATTTTCTTAAATATTTCGCTCGATTACTTGTCAATAATGCGAATGATTCTCATTTCAGACACGTACTTTTTTCACGTCAACTGCCGTGCAGCAGATGGTGAAGGTATTTAATTTTGACAAGTGACTACATTCTGTTCTTGATAGTCCAGGAATCAATCCTATAAATCTTCTGAAAGTGATTTTGCACACTTTTGCTTTGAATTCTATAATTAGAGGTTCTTCCTATAATAATGCTAATCCATATTTTATAAAAACAGAGTAAATAAACTCTAAATTTAGTGATATTTATATTTTCTCAGCACTTTAACTTCACAGTTCATTTATTCTGTTTTTGTAAAATGTGATTAACCTACTGTTGCAGGAAATTCTTCAATTGTTTTGCAATATTTTGTAGTATAAATTCCATAAACAATTGTTTATATACGTGTCAATTATCTTTATCCTATTTGATGCATTATTGCAGCCTCCAGTTCAAGTTTTTGGATTAGAAGGCAGATATGCCACAGCTCTTTTCTCAGCTGCAAGTAAACAAAAGACTTTGGATGTAGTGGAAAAGGATTTAATCAGTTTCCAGGTATGATCTATATAAACAAAAAGTTGTACATCAGGTGTTTATTTCAACATTAATCATTGTTGTGTTTGTGTTTGAATCAGGGTCTTCTAAAGAAAGATACTGCACTGTTAGATTTTATAAAAAATCCTTCGATAAAGCAAAAAGATAAGATAGAAGCTTTTAAAGTCATCGGAAGTAAGACTGGCATGAATCCAGCTACTGAAAATCTGCTGGCATTACTCACAGAGAATGGTCAATTGGAGAAACTCAATATAATAATCAATTTGTACAAGATACTTATGGCTGCTAAAAGAGGGGAAGTAGTATGCGAAGTAATTACCGCAAGTCCACTTGATGCTGATATGAAGATGAAACTGGAATCTACATTGAAACGTTTATTGAAGAAAGGTGAAACCGCTTTGCTCACTACCAAAGTAGATCCCTCTATCATTGGCGGTATGATAATATCAGTAGGTGACAAATACATAGACATGAGTATCGCTAGTAAAATTAAAATGTACACTGACCTCATTGAAACCCCAGTGTAATAGAAGCATAAGAATATAAAGGAAAATGTTGCATATTCATATATATATATTTGAGTATTATGTAAATTATCGAGCAGAAATAAAGCTATATAATCAAGTAATCTAAATCCGCAATGATTATTCTTTATATTAAACGAATATGTTAATAAGAAAAAAATAGTAATTCAACTTTAAAACTTGATTTTATTTTTTATAGTTGATAAAGCATTAATTATTTTTGATACAATTACATAAATGTTTAATTATTCGTTAACAATCGTTTGTATTTAACTTTTCGTATCTTGCAGTGTATTAATAATACGTGGCGAAGTGATACTTTAGAGCCATGCAATACATAAGATTTTCACATATTATATAATATTTCTGTTTTTCTTCCACTCATAAACAGAATTATATATATACTAGAAACAAACGAACAATAACAACAATAAGTAGATACTAGCGTAAAAAATATTAAGCCTAGTGTCTTAAAGATCACTATTTGTCTGATATATAAACTTAAAACATTATAATATAAAAATGTATCAATGATGAATGTCACGTAAATTACGTAAAACTTTTGCTAAATAAAAATTATAACAACTTATAACAAGATTGAGTGGTAATGATATACTATACCAATAGTATATCTTTGTGTGCTTGATTGGTGTTATGTAAAAATACTATTTGATTATGCAAAATACGTTAAATATGATATATACCTGAGGATTGCATTATGCTTTCCCAAAATAGTAAAATATATACGCATATTTCAACAAATTGTAAGCTTAAGTGATTACTGAATTTACTATATTAAATAATGGAGCTAAAACATAATTTTACGTAATATGCAATTCGTAAAAGATTACATTCATTAATCCACATAAATATATTAATAATTATACATAATTAACAATTAAAACAATTATTATGCATTAATTATTATATTAAAATACAAGCAGTGACTAGTATTATCTTTCGATGATATTTACGAAATATAATTTTGTTTGTTAATGAGAATAATTATAATTGCACGTTTCAGGACTTTTTAATCATTAGTGTGTGCCTCATACTACATATATAATATCCAAAATTATAAAATATTTTAAACAATATTTCTCGTCCAATAATTTATACGTTATCGGCGTTTGATAACCGAAATAAAAAAAAAATTTAACTCGACAATTAATAAAACATGTCCTATAGAAGAAAAAATAATAAAAGAATTTACTCCAAAACCACTCTTATATCATATATCATGTAATTTTCTAATTATTTTCTAATTACTTTTTAATAATATATGACATATGTACAAGACGTGAGACAACTACTACGTACTTTTTGCTTAAAACATAATCGATGGTATATCGTCCTTGACTAAAACCCAATCTTCTTCTTCTTCAACAACAGATGTGGCGCATTCTTTTGCCAGAGCTACAAGCAAGAATATTTTCTAATATCCGTAGCTGATCGTGTTATATATATTTTCAATAATTCATTAATTACCTACCGTTAAATTGATGTTCTAATTCATCTTGATTCATGGGCGGCTTTTTTCGAATATCGATGAAATTATTACCAGTTGGTGGAGTCTCATCCAATTTATTTTGTAAAAGAGTCTTCCTACATTCCCCGAGTTCTTCTAATCGCTTTAATTCGGTGCGATAACTGACATCTTCATCCCCTGATTCAGTTCCCGTATGATCGCTCTGTTCGACAATTTCATTTTCATCATTCGTAATTGATTCCTCTTCGTTCACCACATTGTTGGATTGTATGTTACAATTGATGCATGTTATAGTATCCATATGATTAGATATACTCAAATTATCCTTGTCTATTCGACTACTTGTCATATATTTAGACAAATCAAAATCCAGAAGATCTGCTAACAGCTTCTCCTTGTCTTCCACATCGCGTTGAATCGTTTCTAAATCTCTATCCGGCTTCAATATAAAATCATCATCAAAGCTAATTTGCATTAAAGAGGAATGGGTCGTCATTGTCTTGTTGGTGTTCGCATGATCGGTGCTTAGACTGCTCGATAAATGATCAGTGCCATTTAACATTGTAACACTTTCGCTTTCATTCATTACTTTATTTCGAAATTTTTTCTGTTTTCTTTCGGGTGTGAAAACGACGTCCTCGAATTCCTGTTGACCAATTCTTTGGAATATTTCTCGGCGATCGTTGTTCTTTACGTCTTCTGCATTTCTTATTCTATTATTATCATTGTATTCTGGTATTTTGTTAATATTAGTTACAAGTGGAGTATTTATATCTATTGGAACTATCGGCGGCACTTCCACAGCTTCTTCTGCGTTTATAACCACGTCATCAGTATCGATACCAACAGTTGGCACAATGCTACAATTTGATTCATTATTTTTAACTTAATCATATTGAAAAAAAATTAATTGTTAATTGTCTAATATGTTGTACAATTTTTATAAACATATATATTTTTTTATTCTAGAAATAATTTTTTACTTACCCTACAGATTGAATAATATTGGTTGGATCGATTTTAGGAAAAGGAATAGCTGGCACTATATTACTTTCTTTTAATTTCGAAGTTAGTTCTAATATACCATTAGTAACAGGTTTACTGTATTCAGCAAATGATAATAAAGGATCCATTGTCTTTTTTGTTTCTTCTGTAAGAAAATAATAATTTAAAGATAATTCAATGACAATCTTGTACCTAATTATATCTAAGTTGGAGAAACAATAATTGTGCTCACCTGTAAAAATATTATTTTCCGGGTAATAGGAAATTCGCAAAATATTTCTTTCTCCTTCCAATATAAATATTTCGTCTTTAGTGCAAGCCACATCGGTAACGTGCCGTAAATCGTTTACAATCGATGTTATTGCAATAGTATTCGGATTTACTACGTAAACTACGTCATCACAGTACGTTATTAATAAATCATCATAAAACGGTAACACGATGCCAAACGAGGGTTCGCCACGATTCTTTTTCGATCCTTCGGGTGCAGGATTTAATAACGCCACTTCTGTATGACTCGATCTAACTGCATCCTTTTAAGAATATTCATAATTTGATAACATAAAATAATGCTGACTTAATTTGAATGCATATGTATGTTAATTTGATACCTTAAATATGAGTGTTTTCAGTACAGTCCCAGCCTTATCAGCTTGCCATAAACGTAATCCTGGTCTACTTGCATAGATTAGCGGTTCTTGCATATAAATTTGTCGAGAACCAAATACTGCTCCTAATTTACCTAATCTAAAGCACCAAATTATATTTCTTTATTTTATGAAAATGAGAAAATTGAATATAAAAATACTAACGTTTTACGTTCTTTTTGACCAACTTGTGTCACTTTTCCATTTTCATTTCTGTTCACTAAAATTGTACGTAACGTTGTCGAGACTAATAGCAAGCCCTGTTGATAGCTCAATTGTACCACTGAATATTTTTCGTTCAATAATTTCGATGATTTCGATAAATGCTACAAATAGCATAAAGTTCACAAAATGTTTATATTTATGAGAAAATAAAAGAAAATAGAAAAAAACTTTCAGTATTTACTTACCATATAAAAATCAATCTCTGTTAAAACTACTAAACCATCTTTATCTCCACTGAATAATTTCATACCATTCTTAGACCACTCCACTGCTGTCACTGCAGTATTATGCAAGCCACTTATGCTGTACCTTTCGACCTTGTAAAAAATAATAGCAAGATATTCATACATAATTTTTGTATTATATATGTATATGTACATAAGTTTCATTTTTACAATTTACCTGCTTCTTTTGTTTTGGTTTTAAACTGTTTGGCAATGAGTCTGGCGGATTCTTGGGAATTTGAAAAACTGTAACAACGCCATGTTCATTGCCTGCTGCAACCATGTAATCAACTGTAGAGATCACTTGTACACTCGTAATTTTGGAGTTTACATTCTGCAATAAGAGAAAAAAGATTACTCTATCAAGTCAGTTGTGGCAATTTTATTCAATAAGGACATAGTAGGTCTCTGAAATTTTTTAAATACCTCGCAACGTAATCTCTGTAGATCCTGTTTTTCTCTATTGTACCAATAAACGAGCCCATGATTTGTTCCAATGGCAATAAACTCAGTTAGGGCATCAATACAGGTAAAACTGATGTCTTGTGTAAAAATACCATTTTGCATTTTGGCAGGTATCTGTTGCAGAAGGACGGCGAGTGGCGCCCACTCTCTCAACGGTCCACCATCCTCGCACATAGGTGTTGTCATTATAACTACAAACACCCACATATTATAACATCACTATTCTATATTTGGAATATAATATCTAATAATAACATAAGATTTATTTTTTATTCCTGCACTAGACTACAACTTTCTTGCTTTCGTCAAATATGAAACATATACCTATTTTACTTTAAGTTATAACTTACTTAAGTTAACTTTACTTAAGTTTACTTAAGTTAAAACTGCCTTAACTTATAAAAAATAGATCTGTTACTATTATACTATACTTTATAGACATAAAAAACTCAAAGCTTTATTGCCGCAATCTTGAAAGAGAATGAACTTTTCCAAAAGTGACATTAAACATGAGAAGCTATATGCGATAATGTAACCTTTATTGTAGAGAGAAAGCGATAGATTTCTAATTCAAAATTTCTAAGCAAACGATAAATAATCGCCAATAACGAGCGAGACACAGTGTTTTCACGTTAAATAAAGTTACCGCAACGTAACACAGAAAGTATACATGTGTACCTCCGATTCAATCGAAATAAGGAATGGAAAGCAGAGATTGCCGAGATCGACCGGCGTTTTACTTCTTTTTTCTGTTTTTTCTCTTCAAACGCTATGTTTCGCTATATTTCCTCCTTTTCTCCGCGGTGTGAGAGTCTCATTATGATAAGCGTTCGTGGTTACGTATGTATAGCGGTGCACATTACTGCATACGTGTATCCATCGACATTTCTAACGAACACGAATTGACATGCTGTGGAAAGTGTGGAAACACACGTTACGCATACCCTCCGAATTCTGTCTCTCTCCCTCTCCCTCTCTCTCCCTCTCTCTCTCTCTCTCTCTCTCTC
>Ga0157364_1008955_pt1 | contig 10379 bp, 4 predicted proteins | sample AttsexASBM2_FD_111476 | JGI IMG/M metagenome (GOLD analysis project Ga0157364, IMG submission 111476) | Fungus gardens microbial communities from leaf cutter ant in Ribeirão Preto, State of São Paulo, Brazil - Atta sexdens ASBM2 | ecosystem: Host-associated > Fungi > Mycelium > Unclassified ... | reverse complement strand
TCATATTACTTGGAGAAGCTTATGGTGAACATGCTCCATCGTAAAAAACATGTGAACGATGGTTTCAACGTTTCAAAATTGGAGATTTCGATGTTGCAGACAAGGAACACGGAAAACTGCCCAAAAAATACGAAGACGTGGAATTACAAGCATTGCTGGATGAAGATGATTCACAAACACAAAAACAATTCACAGAGCAATTGAGCGTTAGTCAACAAGCTGTTTCCAATCGCCTACGAGAGATGGGAAAGATTCAGAAAGGCGGCAGATGAGTGCCACATGAATTGAACGAGAGACAGATGGAGACGCGCAAAAACACATGTGAAATTTTACTCGAACGATACAGAAGAAAGTCATTCTTGCATTGTATCGTTACTGGGGATGGAAAGTGGATTTTTTTGAGAATCCCAAGCGCAAAAAGTCATGGGTAGACCCAGGCACACCATCCACATCGACCGCAAAACCGAATCGCTTTGGCAGGAAGACGATGCTCTTTGGTGGGACCAGAAGGATGTGGTCTATTATGAGCTATTGAAGCCTGGCAAAACGGTTAATATCAAACGCTACAATAATTGATCGATTTGAACCGTTCGCTGTTTAAAAAACGAATATCAGAATACCAAAAGAGGCAACACAAGGTCATTTTTCTCCATGACAATGCTCCATCACATATGGTAAAACAGTTCGGGACACGTTGGAAGCACTCAGCTAGGAAGTTCTACCCCATGCGGCTTACTCACCAGACTTGGCTCCTTCCGATTACCACTTGTTTGCATCGATGGGACACGCACTTGCTGAGCAGCGCTTTGGTTCGTACGAAGATGTGAAAAAATGACTCGATGAATGACAAAAGGGGAAGATTTTTACTGGCATGGTATCCACAAATTGCCTGAAAGATGGGAAAAATGTGTAACTAGCAATGGAGCATATTTTGAATAAATCTCTTTTTATCATTCTTCCGAATTTAACGTGATTTTTTTGGGAAAAAATTGTCATTTCATACTTGTATACCTGATAGACATTTCTTAAGTTTGATAAGAATTAAATTACAAAATATTTTTATATTAAATAATAATAATTTTACAAATAAAAAATTACCTGACATATTTATATCATAACAGTTTCTTAAATTTATGGATATTTTTTGCCACAGATCTCTTTTTTTACTAACATTTTTAAAGTCCATATTGCGTTTATCTTACAAGCAATGAGTTTCGCGAACAAAATCAATAATTATTTCATTTACATTCAGTGATTCCATAATATAATATAACTATATCCATACATCCATAATAAAAATGTCTGTTTATCCATATACAAATGTGTCCAAAGGTTGTGTTTCATCTAGTCGTAGTCGGAAAAGATGGGAATTGATCATCTTCTATTCTGACAATGACAGCCAACTTGCGACAACTTCATTCGATAGGCGACAACCCAGTGCGTATGCGTACGACTCCGACATACGACTGATTGTAAAACGGGCCCAAAGGCCATTCTACGTTGGTTATACTGTAGTGTTGGAAGTGTCGTAAGCATCATGCGATTTTAAAATTGAAGCATCGGATTGGCTGAAGCAACAAGCTTGTGATTTCTACAATATAACCAACGTAGAATAACTTTAACAATGAATGTCAGATGTCGTATGACGGATGTCATATGTAGTGTTAATTCTATATTTCAAGTACGGTGGATTCATTCGGAGCGATCCCGGAGCAGCTCCCGAGAAACAAAACGAACAATATTTTTGATTATTATTATTATTTTGCTTATTGAATTTTTTATTATTAATTTTTTTTTAATGTCTGTATCTTTTATATATTTTTAATTTGAAATCTTTACAATAATATATATATATATGCTTACCTATTTATAATTTTGATACATCTAAAATAATTTCATCACTTTATTAATCAAAGCTTCCATCTTGACTCTAAGTTCTAGTAGAGGGTCTAGAATACAGATTTCTATTACAATATTAGACTGCTAACTCCTTTTTCTTTATATAAAAGTTGCCTGCGCGCAGTGAATGCGCAATGGAGAACTGTCATGTATAAAAAAGAGAAACCAATACGTCACACAATCAGCCTCTCTGTGATTGGTTCTTAAGTATATAAGGAAATATCATTTAGCCATCTAACTTTTAATTTTCACGAACTTATGAATCACGTACACCATTACTTATTTTAGATTCTTTCATTTTATGCAAGAACGCATTGAATAAGCCAATTTCGTTCATTCTGTGTATATATATATAAAATCTCTTCAAGTATATGAAAATATATAAACATATGGTGTATTCTGCGCGGTTTTACAATGCGCATGTGCCACAAATAATACATACTATCTGACAGCAGGAAAAGTGGAGAGTTAACAGTCTAATGTTATAATAGAAATCTGTGATCTGATAGAATCTTTCTCTAAGGGGCTCCGTTCCTTAGCACTAAAAGGAACAGGAAAGAGAGAATAAGAATTTTAACCTATCAAAAACTGTGTATTTCACAATACATGATTTCTGATAGATTGAAATTCTTATTCTCTGTTTTCTGTTCCTTTTATTATGCAGAGTCCCTAATAGAGTCCCTGTTATGTAAATGCCATTTTACTTCACATTGACGCGACTCTCTTATAGAAACTCTTTTTTTTATGACAATATAAGAAGAGATACAGCCATTAGGGACGAGCCTATCGGGCAGGAACTACATACAAAAACTAACGTCACTAGCACGAGCTTAAGGTACATTTCCATTGCTGAGGAGAATGTAAGCTTCCCCTCATAATCACAGACTGTACGCTCTTATATTAGATTATCTAGCTTATAATTAAAGACCATAAAATAAAATTTTTCTTCACCGAATCGCAATAATATTTCGTAAAAACATATAAATAAGCTAGATTGACAATTAGAGCAGATCTATCAGAACTAATTAAAACAGCGAACAATTATAAGAAATACCTTTTCTTAACAACTAAATATATAATAACATAAACTATAATTATCTAAATTAAGATAACATAAAATAAAATAACAAATATTACATGTACTGCATTAACTTAGATTGAATCACATAATATAAAAAACAAAAAAAAACAAAAAAAACAAAAAAAACGAAAGAGTACTAGATAAACTTATCAATAGAGAAACGTGTTTAAGATATAAATTGAATCCTCATCAATTGTAGCCATGTGATTCGACAGGGCGAGGGAGGAGGCCAGAGCATTTTGCAATACCCGTCTCTGTTCAGTAAAAGCACTACATTCCCAAAAAACATGGTTTGGAGTTTGCATCATACGTTGCATCTCACGCACAATGGAGAATTCATTATGCCAAAGCAGAAGACTTTCCCTCAGGGATATGTGGCCCGATCTAATTCTATTAATAGTTGCAACTGTTCTTCTCTTTATTTTAAATTTCCTAAACCAAACATATTTGGACTCCATCAAATAGTTGTTACAATGCATTGCGAGTAAGCGACTTATCGCTCACCCACCTAAACAATTCACTGTACATCTGTCGGTTCCATAGATTTGAGAATTCAGACACTGGGATACCCAATTGTGTATCTCTGTCAGAGGTAATAGCCTCCCTAGCTAGCCTATCCGTTTGTTCGTTGCTTGAAATCCCTATAGGTTCCCTAGGAATCCAGATGCACACCTATATCTTATGATGGATCTATCTCTTTCGGAGATTTATTATTCTTGCTAAATACACAGCTTAATTTTCTCTACTGACAAGGTAAAATTATCTAATGAGGCAGAAATCTTGTCAACTGCACTTTCGTTTCTATTCAAAGATTCCTCGACCAAGTCCATAGCAGAAAAAATGCATACATCGTCTACTGAATTATCTTGCATTCTTGGGAGTTGACCTTCTCCAATTCGGCGACGTAGATAGCGTATAACATAAGGCTCAGTTCGCTGTGACAATTTTTTGAAAAGCCAAAAAACTTCTTCTATTTCCCTGTATCTACACCACACGCGTAGATACCAAATTGTAAATAAAGCGGCAGAACATGGGGGGATACCCAGATTCGTTAATCTGTTAATCAATTACAACGTTATCATATACTGCTTTGATATCAAGGAAAGCAGCTATCACCGAAATATCCGTTTGAAAGTCTCTGAGAATTTCCACATAGAGAATTGCTAAGTTATTTATGCATGAAAATCGTCTACGAAAACCAAGCGATACAGGTAATTTATTCTCACTTTCCAGCCACCAATTTAATCTATTACTTAGAATTCTTTCCATTATCTTGCATAGACATGGTGCAAGAGATATCAGCCGAAATGGCCTTCTGGCCATCTGCTTTAGGTATAAACGTGATTAGATACTTCCTTCAATTAGATACTTTCTGATCCATCAGCAAAAATGGAGTTGCAGATGCGGAGAAATATACATCCCCATAGGAGATAGCTGCTTGATGATGACATAATCGATACTATCTCAATCCCGGGCCTAGATTTGGCCTTGAGATTCCTAATTACGAACAACAATTTTTCTTCCGTCAGAGTCTAGAACTCATTGTATTCTTACCTTCAAACAAAGGCGTCTTATTACATACCCATCCTACCCTAAGTTCATCAGTCTGTCCAAGAATTCTCGCCATTTTGTCCGAAGAATATTCGTTAGCTGTCTCCTATCGATTGTATCTGGATTGAAATCTTTTGACTGTCTTCCAAACAAAGGACGGATCTCAGTCCTTCCTCAGGCCTTCACAGAAATCTCTAAATTTATTTGTTTAATTCTACGAAGTTCTCGTCTCGTAATCGCCACACTTTTTTTGTGGTTTTTAAAGTCTTCCCTCAAATCTGTCTGCTTAAACTTCTCCAAAGCTTCCTTACAAAGCTAGAGCAACATGTGCACCTATCACATTTGTCTGTGCACCATGAATACGGGGGGAGCACTTGATTCTGTTTCTCTTTACGTTTTCATCTGTCAGTACGTCTGGACGAAGTAGCTGATGAAATCGCTTCGCCGATTATGGCAGTGAAATACATGATATCCGTCGAATATATGGTTTTCATCTCCATAGATTCTAAATCCTAGAATCTAGATAGATAATAAGTTTTAGTTTCTCATCCATCACGTCATGAAAAAGTTCCCAGTCTGTGTCCCTAGCGTGTAGACACAAAACTCTTCTATTCCCATTTCTGTAATCCGGCTTGGCTTGGGCCTCAATGATAATAGGCAGATAATCACTTCCCCCCCCCCCCCCCCATGGATCAGGACCAACATACCAGTTCAACACTAACGCAAGCGAAGCATTAATCACAGTCAAATCAATTACGGAATTAGTGTAATAAGATGCACAGTGAAAAGGGAAAATGGGGGAGCCATCGTTCAGCAATGATCCTCTATTACCTCTCACAGACTATCACGAGTACGGCAAGTATTGGCAGAACCTCAAACGATGTTGTTGTGGCCAAGCGAATTAAAATCTCCACCAAAAAGAACCTTACCTTGAAAGAGTGAGAAGAATCTTTCCCAAGCCGGTGTTTGGCGGAGTAACACGAGAGGAGTAACACCAAAATGAGGAGTTCGCTCCCCACAAGGATCTCGATCGCACAAGCTTCTACTTTACCTCCACATGTCTCAGAAATTTATGCTTTTCTACATCTAATATTATTCCTAATCGCAATCATTATACCTCCTCCGTGGTCAAGTCTATCCTCCCTCACCGTATCGAACCCTTTTAGTTTAAAACTTTTATAGGAGAGAACCGTGTTTCTGAAATTAAAATTAAATTAAAATCTTCGCAGTGTTTAGATAGTTTAGTATATTTAGACATGATGGATTTAGCGTTCCTGTAGAATCCTCAAATTACTAAAATTAAATTTGCGATTATTTACTTGCGCCATTAAAGTTACCTTCTTTAACCAAATGTGTTGCATTATGTAAATCTATGATTTTCTTAATTCGCTCGCACAGTACTTCCGCATCCTTGTCCGTTAAGATTCGATCGATAATACCCGACAGGACCTTCTTGACGTTCCCGTTGTTATTTGAGCTTAGCCGATTTGTACGACGGGGAACTGCCAGCTCTAGATAGTCCCTCTGAGTCTCGCTGTAGAATCCATATCCAGAAGGTGTGGAAAGTTTCTAGTGATTTAACTGGAGCTCTCGACGAATTGTTCTTCTCCATGAGTAATCTTGCCTCAGGGAAAGAGAAGTCAAAAGCCATAACCTTTGCAATCTCCACATGCTTCTTAAGAACTGGGCAATTACGGTCCATCATATTGTGAGGGCCACTGTAGTTAATACACTTCTTCTCTAAACCACAAGGCATCTCTCGAGATGAGCGATGATCACCAGCATAGTTTAAGCAAGTCTCAGATTTTTCACAATATTTATTTATGTGACCAGTACAGTCACATTTAAAGCATATTCTACTGACTGCACGTATGGAGAGATAGGTAACACTGCCTTCCAAATGATAATCTTGTCTGATAAACTTTTGTCTCTGATTTCCAAGCACACTGCTTTTGAGTCCTCAAATTCTCTAGTAGATCTATTGCCTTCTTAATCTAAAGAGGTTAAAGATCATTATTCTCTTCTTCAACGATTTTCTTTCATTCATACTCATATCTCAGGAATTTCCTTAATGACCACTTTTGTGCTAATCTTGTATCTCGGTATGAAGGCAACGATCCCTGCTTCTTTAAGTAATTTGTTTGACAGGACACTATTAGCCATAGACTTGGATAAGAATGACACCTTCCATGTATCACGAAAGTATATTTGGCAATTTGATTAAATTTAATGTTGCATTTATTTAATATTCCGGAGATTTTGACCAGCGACATTTTCTTCTTGCTAGATTGTCAGATCTGAAACGCAACATGACAACATAAGGTGCTTTGCTAAAAGCATCATACTTGAATCTTTTCACTGTAACTTGCGTTGCCAGAACTATTTTTATTTCCCTTAGGTACATCCTTATTCGTGCACTGCGTGGTGGAGTGATTCATGTCTTCGGATCTACATCCTGGATGCCTCCTCAACAGAGGCACCTGAGCTCTGCTCACTTAGCTTTGATCTAATTTTCTTTGAGTCGCGAGGCAATCTGGTCGAATGACCATTGGTAAAAGCCTCATCCGTCGTCGAATCGCGTTTCAAGATGCCGACCATATCGACCATGTCTGCAATTTCACCATCAGATGACTTCATTTCTGTACTTCGAGAAGTCTTTTGCAACAAAAATCTCATCAGATCCTCTCTGATTTCTTCGAATTCTGGGGAGCTCGCCAATCGACGTATCTTGGAGGTTAAGTTTCGACAGTTTACTTGTCCCATACGCCAAACAGTAGGAGAATGATAAAAAGGCCCTTCTGGGGGACAATACAAGGGAAGAAAGAGATGGAGTAAGAACTCCTCAGTGAAATATTCTTCTAATTACCACAAAGTCGCGAAAAAAATAAGTGCGCCAAAAAAAGGGCGTCTTGTCGCTAATCTCGCCCGACCGAAAGTATGGACTTGATTTATTACTCTAATGAGAGTAATAAACGAGTCATCTATCATCGAAAATATGAAAAGAAGATGAAGAGGTGCGCGTTGCGCGCTCATTTAGTGTGAGCTTCTACCGTGTCTCTTGATACTAACCTCGAATGTCGCTCATATAAATGAACTAGCAGTAATAAATTTTTGATGGTAATTATATTAATTGTGTTGTGTAAAATGCTGTGAAAAAATGTCATGTCAAAAACAATATTACGACTGGACCTATCAAGTTGATGTGATTGTGCACAATAAAAATAAAGCGAAACTACAACAAAATAGACCAATAGCATCTGTATGCCTTAATGAATGTATAAATTTGAAAAGAAAATATAAAAAAAGAGATTTTGGATTGATCGTTTATTTGAAAGATGACGTGAATGGAAGGAAAGATTAAAAAAAATTATTATTAAAAAATTATTAACGAATAACTAGTTATATGCTTCCATATACTTATGAGTCGAATTGCTCTTTTCGTCTATCATTTCACATATAGCCACAAGTTGTACAACAGCTATCTGAAAATTTCATGAAATTATTGCAAATAATAACAAATAATACAATAATTAAATAATAATTAAATAATAATAATAAATAATAATAATAATTTAATAATACAATAATTAAATTGGTATAATGTAGTGAGCGATCATAAAGAAAAGTATAAATAAAATTGAAAATAAAAATAAAAATAAAAATAATCAGAATTAAATAAGGTAAAATCGCAAGCAACAAATTTTTTATTGATAAAAAATTTGTATTTATTTATTTATTATGACAATTATTTAGAATACGAGCATCACTATGAAACTTGATAAAAATATATTTATTCGACACATTTTCACTCAAAATGAAAGAATCTGGCAGAAAACGTGATGGTATGCTTCACGAAGTGAATTCTCAGTCAGAAATGGTTCCTCAAAAAGATGTCGTTACGATGGAAAAGTTATTGATTCGAAACTTGCATTGAAATTTCAATATCTTCGAATGGTAAAAAATTACGTATGTAGAGAATGTAATGAGAGTTTGATACATTTTTAATATTTTTGGTATAAATATGTGATACGTCTTATATTTTGAATATTTTCGTTCAAAGGTCGAATCGACATTTTTTTTTCGATTTCATTTCAATAATTGCAATATTGCTCTAATCATAAAATCTTTCTCAAAATTTTTCAGAATTTATAAATAATTTTATAACATTTTAGAAAATTGTGGAATTTTTTTATACAAATCGGAAATTTTTTTACAACTGTCGATAAAGTCTATATCTTTTCTTCTAGTAATTCTTGTATCTTGTTTTGTTATTCTTATTGAATATTACTTTTATTTGTACTTCGTAGTTTTTTTAATATAATCTTATTACCTCACTTTTGAGGAATTTCAGGAAATAATGTCTCTTATTTCAGAGAATAAATACTGACAACCTATTAGCTGTCTCTTATCATAAATAAACATAAAATCAAGGAAAAATATTATCGACTCTATCTAATTCTAGTTAGACTAATTCTAGCTCGAATCGATATCGAAACGATCTCTTTTTAAATTAGTGAAATTTAAATGTTGGTCTATCATACAAAATTCTAACGTCATTTGGAAGTATAAAAATACTACTAGTATCTGTTACTGCAATAGTATTACTATTGAGATTACGCAATAGTGTCAATGCTGAACTAGTAATGTTATTTAAACGATATATGACATAACATAGAACTTTCAGTAATTGTAATATTGTATTTTATAATATTATAATTTGGTATAAAATATTTGGTATAAAAAATTTATTAGGGTAAAAAATACACACACGCACACACACACACACACACACACCCACACACACACACACACACACACACACACACACACACGCGCGCACGCACGCACGCACGCACGCACGCACGCACACACACACACACACACAATAGATACTGATCGTTATTGGTCTTTATCATTGTACCTGTGTTGCGATGGAGTCATTAAAACTATGCAAAAACCTACAACTCAGGTTACTAAAGTGGCAGGTAATTTCGTCATTCCAAACATTACCAAAGTTATTGCCGTAATCACAATTGCCAGCTTCATCATTGACAATCCCAATTTTCAATCCTTTTGGATCTTGACCAATTGCGACAATAAATATGCTGATTTGGATTATCGGAAACAATATTGCATAAACTAGTCCTCTGAAAAATATAATATATACCTATTATTATTATGAAATTGCGTAAAAAAGATTGATATGTAAATCTGAATTATTTGAAATATAATATTTTGTACAATGATTCATCATTGTTGTACAAATATAATAATAAAACTGACAAAATTAGAAATTACAACAGTTGAATTTTATTTTGTAAATGTATAAAGCGTATCTCTTCCATAAAAGAATTAATTACTGTAGTGAAAAAAATTTTAGTAATTTTTTTTGTTTTTCAACAAAAAATAAATATTTTTTTATTGAAAGTTTTATGGAATTTTAATAAGATTTTTTTATATTGAAAAAGAATATACTTTTAAATAATTCCATCATCTTTTAATTTCTAGAAACTTCGTTTCAAATTTCTTATATGTGATAATAATCATATTTATGTAAAAAATAAATAAACATCCCTTTATGATAAAATCCCAATGATAAAATCCCTTTATGAACAATTTTAAGTGATATATTAAAATATAAGAAATATAATAAATATAATAAAATTTAATAAAAAATATCTAGTGTCAAAAAATTAACTAATATACGTATAAAAAATTTACTAATATACATATAATGTTTCTTAATTTGAATGGTAATACTTAAGTATTTTACTTTGTAAAATAAAGTATTACCATTCAAATTAAAAAATAGAAACATTATATGTATATTAATATAATTTTTTGACAC
>Ga0157364_1008954_pt1 | contig 10379 bp, 6 predicted proteins | sample AttsexASBM2_FD_111476 | JGI IMG/M metagenome (GOLD analysis project Ga0157364, IMG submission 111476) | Fungus gardens microbial communities from leaf cutter ant in Ribeirão Preto, State of São Paulo, Brazil - Atta sexdens ASBM2 | ecosystem: Host-associated > Fungi > Mycelium > Unclassified ... | reverse complement strand
ATAGAAGGGGGAGAATACGCTTAGATGGGGTCATTTGGACTTTTCCCCGCCCATGTCAGACCGATCCGAGGCCCCTAAATGGCCGCCAGTGCGATTCCTCGGCGTGCATAAGTAAGAGGGGGGGGGGAATCGTGCGCTTCCTCTCCGCACTCTTAGAGAGAAGATCACTCATATCTTCCCGCCTTACCGGGCCGGGGTGCAGCGTTCGAGGATGGCAGTATTCTCCACTTTCGGTCCATTGTCGCTTGAGCCTCTAATGGAGACACACGCCCGCTCACGAGGCAGCTCCGACGGGGCATTCCCGACTACCTTTCTAACTCAGATACTTTGTATACTTTCATGTATATTCATATATATATATATATATATATATATATATATATTTATATACATTTAAAAATATTAACACTTACAATATTTTTTAAAATCAATTAAATGTTCGTCCGGAAGACTCCGTCCGGAAAATTCTTTTCTTTCACGACAATATTACCATCGAACCGGAAACTAAACTTGTAGGATTTCATTGGAAAGGAATTTCATCTTGATATAATAAGAGAGATGTAATGTCAAACGTAGAAAAATAAGAAGTCAAAGAATGCTACCTAATAGATTGATCAGATTTCTAAAACCACAAGTGAAATCGGCGGTAGAGTATTTTCAAGTTAACAATAGAATCAGTCTATATAACACCTAAAAACAATTGATTCCTACTTTCCTCCATCTCCTGATTATTCTCATCAAAGATAAAGAAATTCATAGTATAAATTAAGGTGTGTAAAATACACAGTAGATTCGATCAGAAAATCGATAAGTCGTGAGCAATTTAAATTAGTAATTCTGATTTGGGAGGCATGCATATTTGTAGGTGAAATGATTTTCAAGGGACAGAGGGACGTCCTTTTTTGCTAATTTCTTGGTGCAGATCTAATCTATTCAAAGTCACTGAAAAGTAAGTTTAAAGCAATCTATTCATTAAAGATTTTATTTGGAAAATTCGAATATTCCAGTGCGCTCCCAAATATTGAATAGAAATAAATGGGCGGAGCGATCCGTACAAACGCGACGCCAACAATTTGACAGCAACAGACGCCGCATTAAGAAATGCTTCCAGTCCAGTTAAAACTCATAAAAAATTAAATTTATTGCAAATAAATTAGATAAGTAGAAAATAAAATAGAGAATGAAATTAGAACCTCTTTCGACTGCACTTTTTGACTAGAATTGACTTCATCTTCTGTAGAAATCTTCTACTCTCCAACTTTAAACCCAAATAGTACCTGTCAATATTCCATCAATCTCTCCTGAAGAGATCATTTCTCTTATATAAATCCTTCTAGTTAATCATCCACTTTCGAACTTTTTGAAAATAAGCCTTCTTTTCTTCCTCCAACACATGAACAAATTTATATCTTTCATCCATCTCTCTCTCATTCAAACGATTTAGAAGAACTATTTTCTTCAAATTTATAACCTCCTAATTCCTTAGAGTTTCAAATATTCAGAGTTTATCTTTCTAGATTCTCTCCTTATCAACAAATTACAATCTTAGATCCTAAAATCCAAGAATCTTTCCCCGTTCCCATTCATTTTTTATACCCCAAATTAATCTCTCCCTCTCCTGATTTAAAGACATAATTTATGTACACTAACAATATTTGGATCCCCCTAACGTAATTAAAATTTAAAAAACTTATGTAAATAACGAATAAGACATAAGTTAAAATTTTAATTACATTTTCCAAGATCTTGTTCAGAAACCTCCAAAATAATGTAAAATCATTCGCAAAATACAACACAATATAATGCAATACAACACAATAATTTTCACTAAAGTAGATAATATTTAGTAAACTTAGTTTAATTTTAAAAAATATCTCTATCCTTAAAAAACTGTCCCCTCTCCCTCTCTCATTTCGACACGTTTCTGCTTCCTAGTGCCTTCTCTTTTATTTCCTATTATTTTTTTGTCCTACATGCCCGCGCTAATTTGTCCCCTTTTCCCATATCCAATTCTTCAAAACCCCATACTTTCCTCCCCTCCCCTCCCCGCTCTGCTTCTCATCATTTCCCTCTGCATTTGTTCCCTTAAGTATCTTGATGTCCTTCCCTCTATCCCATCTTAAGTATCTTCTCTGCATTTTTCTACTCCCTCCCTTTCTTTCTAACTCCATATCTCCACTCTATATCTCATCACTGTCCATATTAATGTGTCGAACATCCACAATCTTCTCCAATTTCCGCTAAATCTCCTTTTCCCTATCCTCCACCTGTCCTATTATTGTCGCTGCTTTCGCTATCCTTTCCTGTATATATCTTTTCTGTCTTCCATTCTTTTAAAATATATATCCTAAATGTACTCTTTCACCTCTTCAATTTTTTTCCTTTCCATCAACAACTCATTCTCCCTCTCCCTTTTCTGAACCTTAACATCTTCCTTATTCATCTTCCTTACATTTAACTCAAATTTTTCTATCCAAGTACCTCTCTAATCTTTCTAGCATTCTTTATTTCCTCCTTTTTCTCCGCCATTAATATCATATCATCTGCGTACTGCAACTAATATCCTTTTCTCTCCTAGCCTTATTTCTCTCCATTTTATTTTATTCATTTTCTCTTCTAGATTTGCCATCACTATATTGAACAGTACTGGGCTTGCCGAACATTCCTGTCTTACCCCCTTTGCCGTCCAACCCTCTTCCCAATCCATCTTCCACTCTTATTCTATTCCTTGTTACCTCTCTATCTTATTTATTCCCCCTCCCCCCTCTCCAAATCTCCCTCCCTTGTCCCTCTCCTTCTCTGTTTCTCCCTCTTATTACCTTGTTTTCTATTCCTAATTATTTACAAAAAAATCCCTCTCTTTATTTCTATATCCTTGTTTAATCCCTTCCTTTTTTTGTTGATCTTCACACCTGTCCCTAGAAGGGAAAATAAAATTGGAGAGGATGAAGATAGGAAGGGAAGGGAAAAGGATGAAAGATAAGGTTAAAAGAGACAGAAAAAAGAGGAAAGGGGAGGAATGAAAGGAAAAGGTTAGGGAATTAGAAAGAGGATGGGAGATGAAAGAGAGGGGATAGAAGAAAGAATATCATAATAAAGGGAGAAAGGGAAGAGGGAAAAAATGTAAAGGAAAGAATAAAAAGGGAATGTGAAAAGATTTAGGAATAATGGTGAGGAATAATGGTGGAAGAGATCCAGAGAATAGAAGGGGGGGGAGGTAAAAGAGAAAAAGGGAACATGTGAGTATAATAAGAATAGGAAGTAAAAGAGGAAGGAAAAAGGGAAATTTTGAGGAATAAATGGAAGCTGAAAGGTAAAGAGGTATGGATAGGAGAGAATTTGACAGGAAAGAAAAAAAGGATAAGATGAAAGATAAGACAGATAGCGCTGAGAGAGGAGATACAAGAAAGTAGAATAAGAGAGAGACATGAGGGATTCTGGATAGAGGACATATGATAGAAATGGGAGGAAGAGATGGACGATCTAAGAGATGATAGAGGAGCTGGAGGGAAGTAAGGGAAAGAGCAATAAATGAAGGAGGAAAAGAAAAGATAAAAAATCGGGAGGAAGAGACGCAGGGGGAATAAGAGGAGGGAGAGGAGAAGATAAGAGGTAGAAAGACTTTTTGAGACGATGACGTATCTTACATAAAAATTTTGATATTTCGCATCACGATATCTCCGTTCGTAGGACACATAGAGATAAAATAAACGCTTATTATATAATGTGAATTCAAGCTATCGATTGAGCATATTCAGAACTCGATTGGTCCAGCCTTTATTAAAAAACCGATAATTTCGGATGCTCGCAACTCGCTGATTCGCGTAAAAGACATGGGATAGTAGTCTCGCGGCTGCGCGCTCACTTGGCGCGAGACATTATCATGTTTCTTGAAAGATATATATATATATATATGTATATAAGATATATATATATATATGTATACATACATACAGGGTGTTTCATTTTAAGTGGTAATATGGTCGATTATCTCGTGAATCGATGCTTTTATTGAAAAATTTTTCGAACGAAAGTTGCATGGCTTGAAGGGGAACACATAATGAAAATATGCACTTGACCTTGAGTGACCTTGTCAAAATAAGGTTAAAGTCATTTTTTTTTAAATAGAAACTCCTATTTTTTATTACAAAGGCTCGTAGCTTATTTTGAGAGAGCTTTCCAAAACAGTAAAGTTAATTTTCGTTAAGTTACTTGTTAAGTTATAAAGCAAAATCGAGCACTGATCCGGCTGATTAAGACAAGACCGATCATTTTCTTGCAGATATAGCCTCAATCGTTTCTCAAAATTTTCTATAATTGAAATTAAAATAAACAATTTTGTAAACAATATTTTTTATGTAGCCTCACGAAAAAAATCACATAAAGTTAAATCAGGAGACTGTGGAAGTCATCGAATCTATGTATACCTCCCATTTGCAAATGCATTTGCAATTAACATTTTGAGTTTCACTTTCATTTAAATTTTCTTCACAAATAAAACATATATTTTCTGTCATCGTTTATTGTAACTGAAATATAACAAAACACACTTTTTAACAGATAGATTGTTGCAGCCAAACTAATGTTTGCTAGTTATAATATTGAAATACCCTTTTTTCCTTCCCTAATGCCATCATAAAAGACAGATATTGGCTCTTGATATGTACATAAACAGTCACTAACACATTGCCAAAAGAATAAATAGATTAGCGGCATACTTGCTTCGAAGGGACAGTTACATAATATGATGAATATTCAGAGAATTTAATGGTCAAGTTATTTAACTTTAGAAGGCCATTACTTGAAGAAATATTTACCTGATGAAAAATATGTATAAATCTTTTTTGTAGAGAATTTTATAAGCTTTAATTTTGTACAGAATTATTTTTTCCGTAAAATTGAAGAAAAACAAACTAATAAATCGATAAAAAACTGATTTTTAACTTCTTCTTCCCCCTTGGAAGGAGATACGCAGTTATCTTTCATTGGAAGAGGAAAACTTCATAATGACACCTAAAACTAATTTATTAAAAAAAGTAATTTGAATTATTCCTACCCCAAAATACTTGGCGCCTGGCCTATCTTTAGTTATTTCTTTGTGGAAAAAAATGGTCCATGTTAATTTTTATTTAATTTTTTGGGTTCGTGGAGAATGGTTGACTATTAATAATTAATAATTAATGCCCTAATAATAATTTATAAAAAAATTGATTGGTCAAATACTTTGTTTTCAATCGTTTACATAAAATGTAGATTTTGTTTAAAGTTTTCGATTTAATTCTTAAGTACTTATAGTACTCGGAGGCTAATCTGTTATTCTAAGAATATACATTCTATCTGTTATTCTAAGAATAATCATTCAGCTCCCTCATGGAATTTCGAGCAATTTGAGCCTCTACGAGCTACTTTTTAGCTTCTATGAACTATTCAGATTTCTCTCGTGCTACTAACAATGGAACCAATCTTCACCGATTTTAATGAGCTTTGGATGTATTATATAGCATGTATTATATATCATCGAAACTATAAGAGAAAAGTAAAAGAGAAAAAATTTTTCGGAATGAAAATTGAATGACTTTAAGAATACTTTAGAACTATAATAAAAAAATTTGTTTAAATTATTTATTATACCTGCGCGTCATGCATACAAGCACTAAATTTATACTGAAGGACTTCGAATTTCGTTTTAAAATTTTAGTGACATATTCTCGAAAAGTTGTATTATCGATTTATCGAAAAAAAAATTGACTTTTTTTACCCTCTAAAGACCACAGAATAAATTCTTTATTTTTTTGGACTCTATATACTCTATATATACTTGAAGCTTGCCTCTTCAAGAACAGTCAACGTTAATTACTTTAGTTTGTTAAACAAAACTGCTATAAGTAATCAACATGACGCTTTCTCCAAAATATTAAAAAATTAATTAAAAATATGTAGCGGTCGGAACTTTGTTCAAAAATTATTATAGAGCATAGAATTCTGCTAGAATTATGAGAACTATTGCCAAAAGTAATGATATTTATTGTTTTTTTTTTTGTACTTTAAAGAAAAAGTATGCTACATTCGCGAAGTTAATATGCCATATTTGATTTTTTTATGTAAAAAATGCGGAATTTTTTGGTATTTTTATATAGAACTGTAGAACTATGAAATGTGCTACTGAAACATTATTTTTTTTATATTAATAGAATGTCGTACGAACTTCATAGATCCGCAGAGCGATTTTTTGCCACATTCGTTTATTTCGTGCAAAAACGCGTCAAATGAGCCTAACTTCATCAAAATCGATGAGAAAGACAGAATTCTTGAGTATTATGGAAGAGTAACTCTTCCATTCCCTGTTTTAAACGTCAATGATTGTCCATGTATAATGTGTACATTTTTGGCGCGGAATTCCGTAATCCCATTCGATGAGTACTCTGGCGGAGCGAACTGTCGTAGCGAAAGGGTTAAGGCAAATGTACTATCTCAGCGTGAATATTTCGATGAATAACAGGGCTTGGCGTTCACTCTGAAAGAAAGAATAGCTCTCGGAATACATGGACTACAGCCTCCCAGATTTAAGACGCAAGAGGAACAACTGGCTTTGTGCAAAGCCTCAGTAATGAAATATTCAGAGGATCTGAATCGATATTTGTATCTTGTGGAACTTCAGGTAAATAATACCTTTTGCGCCATTTTGTTATAGAGAATTTGTCCTTAATTTCTTTGAAATAATTTCTAGGAAAGGAACGAAAGATTATTTTTTCGCTTGTTAAGCGAAAATATCGAACAAATGATGCCAATTGTCTATACACCTACCGTTGGTTTGGCCTGTCAAAAGTTTGGTGTGATATATCGTAGACCTCGCGGACTTTTCATTACTATATATGATAAAGGCCATATTTACGAGATTTTGAATAATTGGTTAGTATAAAAAAAAAATGCAAACTATTGTTGTATCTATAAAAAAAGATGAGACATTTGCAGTCTGTCTTTTATTGTTCTCTTAATAAAAGTCATACGATTAATCAAAAAACAATAAAATAATTAAACTATCGCTATATGAATAAATTAAATAAATGAGAAAGGCCAAATACGAAGCTATCTTGTACCTAATAATACTTATATGTGAATTTTAAAAAATGCTGGAGTGACTAAGTTATCGAGACATTATAGTTCTATAAAAATCTCCGAATTGACTGAACGGAATCAAAAATCCTTTTATAGGATTAAAGGGGAGGATCATTTTAGCACATAGTACGATAGCATACATCTATTCATATCGGCCATCTACTCATATGCCAGTTTTACCAATGGGAATATTTTACTTTAGACAGTAATAATATAATCTTCTTACGGACTCTCCCAAATTCAACAACAAAAAATCCAAAAAACCAGGGTGAATGAAAATCAGCATGGTAGTACGCAATCTTAAATCCTTATTCCAAAAAATAGTACGTTTCAGTTCACTTTGAAACCATCTTCAGCAATACAATTTCAAAATATCAATGTCTTCATGCTGAAGAAAAAATCATCATCAGATTAACAGATTTGATGTTATAAAATCCTAAGATTAGAATAAATCCTAAGAATAAAAGGAATTCATCTCGATATTGAATCAAAAACAATTAAATTTATTATCACTAGAGAGTATCATGTTAAAATGCATGTTAATCTCAGCTTGAATGAAACATGATTAATTTTACTTTAGACTGGCTAATTAGTGATGTGCGTTATTGAAACCCTCCTGATTAAAGCAGACGCAAAATTGGGAGGAGACGCAGTGGACTTCATACTAAAATCGAAAGACCTTATTTTAAAAACCTACTTATTTCTAAATTCGTACAGCTGTCATCTAACGTAGATGCTTTCTCAATACAAGTTTTAATTGGAATGGACAAAACGACAGTGTACTACACATCAGATTACGTGAACGATTGAACAATACTGAATTTGTGAAACTAGGATTAAAAAAAATTATAATTATATGGACGCGCTTAACAGAGTCAACTGTTATGGAGCGAATCTGTAAGTGTGATTATGATCGATAGACAAAAATAAATTAAAAAATTGCCTGGTTATCTTCAAAAAAGTAAGAAAAAAACAGAACAAGACAAGTAGAATATTTTTGGTCGCATCCGGAATCCTTTTCCCATACTTCTCAAAATGATATAAAAAGCAATCAATATTATTTTGAGAAATTGCCTCTCCCACCTAATAATTTTAATGCTAATAAGGCAATTATGATAATTTTCCATTTTTCTATTTGAAAGACAAATGTTGCAGATACATATTAGGCAGTATGACAGCGCGACATAGGTTATTTACGGTAACTTTATAATATAAATAATAAAACTTTATAATATAAATTATAACGTCATCGTCATTAGCTATTGACTCACCTACTCATTACCGTGCCTGCCCCTGCAAAGTTTGCCGCGCACTCTTTATACTAGTATGTATCCGCAACATTCTGTACATCCTCATTAACAACTATTAAGACATAAATTCATTAACCTTTCTTTAGTAGTCTATTCTAATGAATGTTTAATGTCTGTTAGGTGAAAATTTCTCATTATCTATAAACAATGGAAATAAATTAATATTCGAATGTATTAAAAATATTGAAAATAATAAAAACCTACAAATCTCTGTACACAACATAGTGAGAAAGCATTCAATACTAATTATTAATAGTTTAATATCTTTCAATCTTAAAAAGAAATTAATCTATTACAACTTACTAAAACTAATAAAGTATACCAAGCAATTTCTTAACAATCGAAACATTATATTTACGAGGACTGACAAAGGCAATCTAACTTTAGCACTTGATAAGGACACCTACAAAGAAAAAATCAATTTAATAATTCTTGATAATAATACGTATTTAAAAATCAAAAGATTAGCAAGATAGCTCGCTTTATAACTTGGCGACATTTTTACACAAATTGATTGTCAAAAGTATTCTAAGAGCTCCTAGCCATATCAATAATAGTTTTAAGAGTAACTATATAAAAATTTTCGAGATAACAATTTAAAAATATAAACAAATGACAAACAATTGGGAATTGGCAGGGGCGGATCCAAAAGTTTATCAAGGAAGGGGGGGGACCGTTGACACACCGCAAGCAAAAATTTTTACAGTCAAATATAAAATATTTAATTACTATTGGTATATTACATTAAAAAGTATTATAATCCGTATGTCAAAATGGTCGATAAAAGTAAGCGAGAGGGACCATAGAAGACGGCTATTTCTTTTCATTCAATGATGTAAGAGAGAGAGATTGACTGTCTTCCATGGTTCCTCTCGCTTACTTTTATCGACCATTTTGACACATTATTGTCAACTATATATATTAAATACTATTTAGATACGGATCGCGCAGTCCATTTTCTATGGGCGAGTTCAAGACATCAAAGCAACTAGGCATGCTTGCCGAGCGAATGAGCATAATTAGTTCTTACCTATGGATCCAACCAATTATGTTTAATTGCTTGGCGAGACTTAGCCGCTTTGTCAACTTGAATGCGCCCTATGTCTTTGGTGTCACGTGACTTATGCCTATACAATGGTACCGAATGCCAATACCGAACTCTGTTCACCCAGCACAAACAAGAGGAAAATAAAAATTGTAGCAGAGACTTCATTTATTTACTTTTTGGAATATAAAAAAGAATCTATATCCCAGCAAATGAAAATGGATTGAAATGGATTGGAAATTTTTAATCTATCTGAATCTGTATTTTAAATCCATAAAAATGGATTCCATATAAAAATTTTTGTATATGTAAAAGTTTAAATAAATTAAAGTAGTAATTACATGAAATTCTATAGTTATTATTTTAAAACTTTTATACAAAAAATTATACTAGCTGTATAATAAAGGAAACATATTAATATAAAATATACATAAAAGCGATTAATTTATTAATTAAAAATAAGGAATTTACATATGTAACATTTATTGTACACATTTACGTAATTCTTTTTATATCTCTTTTAAATATTAAATGAAGTAGAATTTATGATATATTTTTACGGTACATCTTTTTTTTAAGTTGTATTAAAACGAAAAATTTCTTATTCATAATTCTGAATAAAATAGCATTTTTCATGATGCATTTTTAAATGAAATAATGGATTTTCTACTCACAATTTTGAATTGAATAATATTCATGGCCCATTAAAAAAAAATGAGCCATTAAAAAAAACTTTATATATATGTATATACATGTATATTCAATTGATTTAAAAAACTATATTTCCTATTCAAAATTTTGAATTTAGCAGTATGCACAAAAATGATTGATTTTGTGTGTGTGTGTGTGTGTGTGTGTGTGTGTGTGTGTGTGTGTGTGTGTGTGTGTGTGTGTGTGTGTGTGTGTGT
>Ga0157364_1008952_pt1 | contig 10380 bp, 3 predicted proteins | sample AttsexASBM2_FD_111476 | JGI IMG/M metagenome (GOLD analysis project Ga0157364, IMG submission 111476) | Fungus gardens microbial communities from leaf cutter ant in Ribeirão Preto, State of São Paulo, Brazil - Atta sexdens ASBM2 | ecosystem: Host-associated > Fungi > Mycelium > Unclassified ... | reverse complement strand
TTATTTTTAATATACCAATATCGAGACATCTATATCCTTTGGTATTTAATAACACAATTTAATAATACAAAATAATTAAATTTTCGCTGTTACACTAAAAAGATAGTTAACAGCATTTTAATTGAAAATAATCTTGTTAATTCAATAACAGTGTTAATGAAATAAAATTTTATTAAAACAAGAGCATAATGTATTTATTTCATTAATAGTGCTATTGTGAAAATTAACGAAATTGTTTTCAAAGTTTAAAGTAATGCTGTTTATAATATAATTTTTTTCGGTGTAACAGAAAGAAAAAATTAACTCTTTGTATTTTTTAATAATTAGTAATTATTTTACATTATACAATAACTTATTACCCTAATAATTTTGCAGGATTAATCAAGCATTTATTTTGACATGAGATGATCGAAATGTCGACCAAAATTTCCGTTCACGGCAGTAGTCATGTGCGAACTGTACGTCGACACGCACGATAGGGTTTTGGGAAACGTGAGAGCTGTATGGGAATCCCTGGAAATTTATAACCCGGTACGGCCGGTTTTTTAATGTCATACACGTCGCGATTTACGCGCGAATGCATGAAACCGGGCTACTGGACGCTTGGTTCGATAGTCGTCGCCACAAACGCGCTGAAAATCATCGGGCTCGTTGCGTTATCGATCCCCAATGTTGAGACTATCGAGCGATTACTTATCGCTTTCATCCTGCGAATCGTATACGTTTTTTTTCATTCATTGAACATTGTCGATACGATAATCATCGGAATAATAAAAAGTTCCGTAGTTGAATGCAAGCAGAAATTTATTAAAAAATATATTTTAGTCTGTCCTCGTCCCAGGCATGTTTCAACCTTCCTCTTCACTTGATTTGTATTTCCTTCTATTATACTATTCCTTTTTCTAATTCTTGTTATTCCAAATGAGTACCCACGGTGCGCGTTACGTGCCAAGCTGTACCACAAGTCACGCTTCGTTTTATTAAAACACTAACTTTCCATTCACGGATGGGCTGTCGGAAATTGCAAGTAAATTCTTTATGACTGGTCGGCATGAAAGCTACAATTCAACGAGGCCCATCGCTTCGGAGAGTGGGAATGAGTCGTTACGAGGAAGAACAATACGCGATTGCGAGAGGAATTTTCAGTACTGTTGCGATTTTATGAATATTATATTCCCATCGCAACATAATGAACTCTTGATATCGCATCAATAGTCTTAGTAATCTTCGATTAATACTATAAAAGTTTTTAGTTAACTTTAAAATTTTTTTTAAATCGTTTTTTGCATTGCTTGTTGTTTGTAATATTTATATCTACACTATTAGATATGAAAAGAGCAATGGCAACACAATCTCTTGAGTTAATAATACTTTGTTATTTTTAATTTTCATCTATACGTTAAAATGTAAATCAATAGATTTCTGCATAAATTGTTTAGTTTTAAAAGTAAACAGCATCCATATTAACGTATGCATTTATTGTTAATAAATAAACTAAATTTGAATCAAATTTAATATATTTCTTGAGTTAAATTGTTCAATTCCACTGTTTTAGTTAGTTAAATTAATGACATATTGAAATAATTGAAAAATAACTCGAATTGGGTATAATTTGACATTCGATTTGATATCATGAATTTAACAATGTAATAGCGAAAAGTGAACGAATAGATGCATTAATGTTAAAATCATAATATCAAATTATATCCAATTTGAGTTGTTTTTAATAATTCCTGTAGGTCATCATTGCTCCTGCATATTACATCATTAATGTAACTAAAACATTGGAATTAAACAATTTAACTCAAAAAATGCATTTTTGACTAAAATTTAGTTTATTATTTAGTTTATTAAGATCATATATTAATCCTATTTACTTGGAAACTAAGCAATATCATAGAAATCATAGAAATGAGTTAATTAAGCGCGGTTGTCTTTTTTTAACCACATGAAAATAAAATATTTTGACACATACACAAAAGTTACAAATAACAAAATGTCATTTAACTCAAGGAATTGATTTAAATTAATCCTTTAATATTTTAACAATAAAATTATATATTATAATGAAATAACTAAGATATCGAATATATCCGTGCGTATAGTGAACATATTTAGATACTGGCCACATGTGGAAAACAGATATCATATTCCCTGGAGAGAGATATAAATGACACTTAATATAACATAAAATATTTCCCTATAGTTATGTGTACAATAAATTAATTGTATTTTTGTACTCACGCGGCAAAAAGAAAGGAAGTGCAAATGAACCGTTAACGAGGCGTATGCTTAAAAGGGCTTCAAATACTCTCTAGTGTAAAAAAAAAGAAATTAGATTTTAAATATAAAGCCTGCTTCTGTGGACCAAACGACTGACCGTCTCCTTTGACGAGAATGAAAAACGGTGGACGAACACGCGCCGCGTATACCGCTCTTTTCACTGAATTCTGCATGCAAAACACTTTTTAATTAATCTGCGAAATATGCAGTTTAGAGCGACTGACGCAGCGCGGGGCTCCGCCGGCATGTCTAATGGTAATGGAATTCCAATTAGAGTTTGAATTCTTTATGGACGAACGCGGAAATGAACAAACATCGGCTGATAGCGATGAGCATCAAAGCGTGTAGCGAGCGGCTGTTACGCCCGCATTTAATTAGCTCCTTGCCGTACTATCGAGCGGGTTGCACTTTCGGCGCGGCGGCGACCAACACCGCAACCGGCTGCGTTATCGCGTTAATTACCGAGGTGATGGAGTGGCAACACATTAAACAAAAGTACGTTTTTTGATATTTGAACATTTTTTTCTACAATGTTTTTACACTATAATTATGACGTATATTATTTCTTGTGAAAAAAATATGAACTTGTTTTCAAATTCAACTTGCAATTTCGTTCTTAATTTCATTATTTATTTTGATTAAAATAGAAATTCTGTTAAAGTACATTTGTAAAATTACATAAACTTTTGTTTGTCTTAATTGTAACATTTTACAAGTAGAACGAGAGAGAGAGAGAGAGAGAGAGAGAATTCTTCAATTTAATTTTTAAATTAAAAAATTAATTATTTAATTTAACATCACAAACCGTCATGATTGTAAAATTCACGTCATCTACAATTTTCATCGTATATTACCGATACAGAGAGGATTTGTCTTTATTTCTATTACCTTCGTGCATGAGTAAGAATATCATTGGACGTGATTTCGTCTGTAAACGCGTAATTACGGCAGAAACACGCATGATGCGTTGTAACATCGACAAATGTTTAGTTGGCATACTCTACGTAGGACACGAGAACCACACTCCATCGCGCGGCATCGAAATTTCGTCAAATTTCAGCAACCGGGCCGATGATTCGCTGCCAATATCAATGCTCGGCAGTTCAATTAATTTTCAGCTAAGCGTATGAATGCACAGCAACGACCGCTGGGTTTGTCATATCGGTGGCTTCCCAATTAACACCCTGCTTTAATATCGCATTGCGTTATCGAACTATTTCATTCTCAATATTCTAACTTTATTTTAAATAGATGAAAAATTAATAATTAATTAATTTTAATTAACAAAATGTTTAATGCCAAAAATTAAGTAATTAGATGAGAATCATTAAGAGAAAAAGTATTACTTTCTTCTGACGTATATAATATTTGCAGTATTTTTATATTAACTATAATATATAATTTTTAATATATATAATTTTTAAAATTATATTTTTAAAATGTCTTTTACGATTAACACAGATTTTTAATATAATATTTTTAAATATAATTTAATATAATTTTAATATAATTACAATTAGTTTGAAAATAAAGCAAATATTGTATTCGTAAAATCCGTTGAAAAAAGTAGTACACTTTCTCTCAATGATAGATTCTGTAATCATAATTTAATTTTTAGCATTAAACATTTCGATAATTAAAATAAATTTAAAATATTATAATTTTATAACTCCATTTATTACATTTATTAAATATTAAACGATTGTTATAATAGATTGCATTAGAGATATATACCAAAATTGTTGTGTACAAGAAATTTAACAGAAATTGTGTACAGGAAATTTAACAGGGTAAAAGATATATATTACAGAAGCAGTATGAATAATCGAACACGTTTAACCGATCATCGAAATCTCTTCTCGCTTAATGTAACCGACTGATCGATTACAAGACTAAAAAATTAATCAAGCAATTATCTCTTTGTATTGTATACTCGGTGATGGTATTAAAAGCCATAATTATAACAATAGCAGTGGAACATTTTCCCAATGAAAGATCGATCGGAAAGTCGGTTTTATTTTACAACGGTTCGATATTTCGTTTTGCAATAAACATCGGACGGTCTCTTTGTCAAATGACGATAAATGCAACAACTTTGTCGTAATTACTCGTGCCGCACCCAAACGTGTTTATCGTTCCTTGTCACATTTCGCGAATAGTCGAACGCATTCGTTCATTTAATTAAAAAATTGGTGTGTCACGCGCGTTCTCAAACATCCACAATTTTTATCGATGTGATACATGTTTAAATACTGTAGATCGAAACAAATATGTCGGCGCATACACGCAATCACAAACGTTATTCTATTAGCAGTATTAAAGTTTTTAAAAACAGCTCAATAAGGAACGTTCAATGAAGTCATCTTTTATAAGGATAATGTTTAACTATGTAGGAGAAAGTGAGACTAGCTTTTAATTGTCAAAGAAAGCAACACATTTTTATAAATTACATATAATTCTTATGACATTCTACTATTCTATCTATTGTTAGTTTGGCAGCCATAATTAAACTGTAGAAGACATTACGTTTGTTTATATAATTTTCACTGTTGGAATAAGTATTTCATTCTGTGAATTGTATTTTGAAAATATATGCCATAGATGTATTATCATTCTTTTATATATTTTTTTATATACATTTAGCTACAATAACTCGAATAAAAAATTAGCTAATTGGAGCTAATTGTTACATGTCGATTCAGAAAGATTATTCCAATATATCAATTTATCTCAGACTGATATTTAATAATTATTGGAATGTCCGGAAAGTTCGTGCCGACGTGAAAGAAAATTGAAACGCAGAAAATTTAAATTTTAGTTTATTAAATTATATTTAGTCGACATGAACTTTCCGGACAATCTAATTTAAGAAAAATCTGTATTAACATATTTTTGTAAGTTTTAGAGTATTGTATCTTAAATAAATGTTCTATGTGAGATTTTATGTTTTATCATAATCTTAAATTTTTTTCTTTTTATATATATACATTTGAGATAATATATTCTAAATAATATAATTTGTCCAAATTTAATGACAACTTACTTATTACAATAGAATAAGTTGTTACAATTTACTTATTGACAGAAATTTCATTTATCAATGTTCAAAAATATTGATACAAAAATATTGACACAAATTAGAAAAAAATTAAATATCTAGTTAAAGATGTGAATCAATGTAAACATTCATTGATTTAAATGTATACATTATAAAAAAATCGAAAAAATTTCTAATGAAAAATTTTAACTAGCTCCGATTTTTCTTAATGTTGTTTTTAAATCGATTCTTGTTTTAGATATCATAAGTTAGTATAAATAAGTATTTAAATTAAAGAGAGAGAGAGAGAGAGAGAGAGAGAGAGAGAGAGAGAGAAATGAGAGATGAGAGAATTTGTGTTTATTCAATTTCATCAATTATCGCCATGGAGAGGACTCAAATTCAGCATCAAAATGTCTGCAGTTAATTTCACTTACGTACACATTCTAATTATTTGCGAATTACATTTTATTGCCTTATTATATATAATTATATATAATTTACATACTAACTGTTCATATTGGCATCTTTTTGTATGATTTATCCTTGAAATCATAAATATTATTCAATTTATTGTAACAAGTTCTCAAAATTCTCTATAAAATATATTTTAATTACTGAAAACTTGGGATATATACTTTATTAAGATTAAATTTATTTATTTCTTATATATATTCTCTGATAATTCATCCAAATTTATCTATTATATACATATTTATATATTGTACATATTTTGTTGTAATAATGCTTAATATTAACAAAAAATAATTAAAATAAAACAATTTTTCACTACGTTAAAATATGACAAGAATAATAAAATTAGAGAAATACCTTTGTGACATATTTCCGTGCATTTTATCCCATTAAATATTTTGTTTATGACCATATGATTTTTATATCTTAATCGACATTGATGTATGAAAAACTAATTATCATGATACGTAAAATGAAATCCATATACTGCACATTCTATCGCTGTTGCTATTAACGTTTCATGTAAATTTCATATAGAAATATATTCGAAGTATCTGTATCGCAGTAAGCAATTATATACAGCGCAATAAAAAGTTTACGGACACCACGCACACGTATGTACACATATTACATGCACAGGTACAGTCAACAATGGAGTTATGGTGACGCCTCATAGATAAAATCTGCATTGTTTTATACATCGAACCGTTTCGAAGCGAATCAACGATAGTAAATCATGATGACTGCGTTTATGAATTATAATTTTACGGCGTGAACGTTGCAACACCGCGAGATTTTTATTGTGAGATTTTCATACCACCATCAAATCAAGTTTCTTATATATTTTCTACATTACTTTTAACAAATTCCTCACAATAGTTACAAAAACCGTTTACATTTTGTCATATATAGCAGTCGAAATAAAATATAAATTTTATTAAATAGAATATTATAAAACAAAAACGCACATTTTTGTAAACAGAATATTCAAGACTACAATTATTTAAGTATTTTCGCAAAAAAGCTGGACGACTTTTTTCGTTTCTCGATTATTTTCATTGTACAATTGCAGACGCGCACGGATATTTCCGGCAGAGAATAAATTTTTTATTTCTCGCAAAATGTGTGACTTTTCAACGATTGGTTTCTAGACTATATAGTCGACGCACCAATCATAGTAACTTGAAATAGGTAAAGTCGCGGAAATGAACGAATAGTTTCGCATTTTTTTCATTTCAGTTACGTGCCGCACAATTCCTGTGGTCTCATAAATCTCTCTCGCTCTATGTCTGCTATACGGCGCAGTGTCCAGTATAATCGTCCATTACATACTAGACTCTCGTCGAACGACGACGGCACCTCCATTTGTTCTTCCCGTAAGGGTGTATCGGGTGTATTGCCAAGAGAGTCTCATCGTTTCTTCTTCGTTTCCGAGTCTATTCGACCAGTAAGGATAGAGAATGGCATGTATCGTTCCCTTTCTTTTTATTTCATAGTAACATATGGGAAGATACGAACATTGTAAATCTGCGACATTGTAAATCTGCTTCGTTTCGACCAGGATCTTTTTCATATTATTAGATATGTTCGAAGAAGCATGACATACTTAGATATTACATATATTTCGCGCATTAAGAAATATCTTTTTCATAAAATATTTTGATCAATTTAATATAAGTATGTAGAATAAATTAACTTTGAGTGTTATTTTTTAAATAATTAATTTCAACTATTACATTCTCTACATCAGGAATTAAAAATATAAAGAAATATTTATTATGTATCATCTATGTATCACCATTAAAATAAAGTCTTCGTTCAAGTATATGCATTACATATGCAATAGAATGATGTAAAAATTTTGAAAACTTCTGGATGACTTCGTATTCTGAATATCTACAGCATATAAAAATAAATGCATTGGAAAGATGTAAATGTATTAGTGAATTTATAATACAAAAAAATATAAAATAGACGTCCAAATTTAGTAGAAATATAATCTTTCTATCTGCTTTCATTCTTTATTTTTCATTTTTTCATATATACTTTGTTATTTATTCTAATTGTATCATCATTAGTAATTTAATTTATCGTCATTACATGTAAAAGAGATTCATACTTTATAAATATCCAATTTAGTTAAACGACAATTTAACTCGACAAAAGAAAAATACGTAGTAGAGAGAGTTTAGTTCTCTCAAAGGCCATCTTATCTTCACATAGCATCTTAGCAGACATGAATATCAGTGAATATAATCTCGCGATACGCGGGACACAAGTAAAGGACTGTGCTGAAAATTTCCCTAAAAATTTAATCCGCCGGTCGGAAATGGCGGCGATGGAACCAAGAACAGCAGGACTACATTAATTAGACCCACAATTACGGTAATGGGAGAGTTCGTGCGTTGCAATTATCGTAGCGCAAGGCAGTTAATTAAGAGAAATTCAATTAAGCTCTTTCGGCCACGCGAGCGAGCGTTCGCGGCGAACAAGAGAGAGAAGTGTAGCGCGTGATGCGAGCTTGCGCGCGCGTTGGCGTTTCCCGCGAGAAAATCCACTTCTCCTCCTTTTTTTCAACCTCCATCGTCCCACACGGCGTCGATAATTCCACGCCGATTCAATTGGCGTGTCGTTTGTCCAGTGCGGATTTTTTTTCGTCACTCCAATGAAGAAACATGGATGGATGGGAAAACAAGTGGTTTCGTGGTGATTTTCAGCAGATATTGTTGAAACGGGCTTTTTCCACATGTGAGAAAAAAAATTATCAACCCTTTAGGAGAAAGGAAGAAACCTTCATTAATGATCTTTTCTTGTGTGTATAATATTGGAAGATCATGATATTATATAAGTTACTAATGCAAATTTAACCATTATATTACAATTCTAATGTATTTACAAACATGCAGATTTTAAAATGTTGTCCTGCAGATGGAAACGATATTTTAATAAATAATAGCACAACTCTATTTTGCACTATTTCTAGATATGAAATTTTAAAAACTAAAAAGTCATGAAAGCACCGCTTTTAACAGATCGAACAGATGCATTGATAAATGCAACCCAGTCGCCATTAAAAATGTATGATTACTAGATTTATTTTTATGTTTTTTTCCTTTCTTTCTTATAAAAAAAGAACACCATTACGTTACACTGAAGAAATAATATTATTACATTATTACAAAAAAAAGAATATGTGTTTTTATAATTATTTGTCACATTAAAAATAAAATTATATGAATATATAGTTTTTAATTTATTATAGTTTTCAATTTAACCCTTTGTCACATCTATTTCATATCGCAATAGTCACATTGGGTCAAATTATCTTGATTTTTAATAAGTACAGTTCTAAAACTATCCGTTCAATTTAAACAAAAAAAAATATATTATACTTTAAACATTATAAAATATTTTTTATTAATAAAATATTTTTTATTAATATAACGAATCAAATGACAATGTATATATTTAAAAAATTCTTAAAGAAAAAATAAATTGTAATATAAAGAAATAAGAATTTTTTCATTTTTAATTTTTTAAGTTAAAATTTGTGAATGATACTCCTAAAATGTGATACTTTAAGACAAATAACAAAAATACGTCTCTCTATGGGTTTCAAAAAAAATTTATTCAGATATCTGAAGAGGATTTATTTTCTCTTCAAATAACTGCTACACACGTACTGACGCGTTTTTGAATAGTCGAACTGTCTCAATCGACAAAGAAATCTTCAAATTTTCGATAAATGCCTGAAGCTCCATTATGAACTACGTTTTAAAGTTATATAACCCAAAATTTAAATTATAAGTTTATTTGAGACCTTACATGACAACAAAGAGTTAAAAATTTTTATCTTTTGATTCTGTTTTTAGTCTATCCTCAACAATAAAATCTTATTATTTAAAATAAAGGAAAATTGAATGTTGTGTGCAGAGCGCAGCTGAAACGGTCTTTTCATTTGACGATAGCCAAATAAACCGACGCGTCCGTGTCTAACTAGGTCTGTACAAAGTCGCATGTTCATTGCAGTTCCACTAAATTTACAGATATTTTGCGACTCGAGGGACGTTAAAACCGACGATGATATTTCGGATGCCGAAACAATCGCAAAACGAAGGTAACAAACCGCTCATTCGTATCACGTAATAGGTAATGTCATTCGCGACCGAACCATCACGGAGTTCCGCGTAACTAATTTTGCCGTTTACGAAAACGCAAACGTCAGCTTGCATTGGCATCGAAACGTGAACGTTACCTTAGATGACCAGGGCATTTGTGTGGGCAAACATGGAACTCTGGGGACGTAAACAGGGAGTACAAACCAAAACTAACCACCATAATTCTATCAGTAATTCTATACTATAACAAAGACCAATAAACGTTTTGTCTTAGTAAAAGTTATCTGCGTGATGTCAATGCATTCATACAATGGAATTTATCAAGAATTTCTGTGTTATGATATTTAAAAAAAATCTCCTTTTCTTTAAATCCTTTCTCTAGATATTAGCAATCTAGATTTTATGTTATTATTGTATATATATATATATATATATATATATATATATATATATATATACATACATCTC
>Ga0157364_1008950_pt1 | contig 10380 bp, 9 predicted proteins | sample AttsexASBM2_FD_111476 | JGI IMG/M metagenome (GOLD analysis project Ga0157364, IMG submission 111476) | Fungus gardens microbial communities from leaf cutter ant in Ribeirão Preto, State of São Paulo, Brazil - Atta sexdens ASBM2 | ecosystem: Host-associated > Fungi > Mycelium > Unclassified ... | reverse complement strand
TAAATATCAGGAAAGATAGAACGACACATTTATGCCGATCATTTTTCTTAAAAAGAAAATAACCATAATAACCAGATGAAATAACATTTATTTTTATTCACTCATTCGATACATTATAGGTCTGTTTTTTTTTATTTATGCTGTCTGAATTGATGTACATAGTACAATAAGCTGAAATAAAAAAACTTATATTTGTTTCACTTTGACTTATTGCATCACGTGCATCAGTTTAAAGAGTACAGAAATAAAAATCAGACTTCATATTGCCTATAAAAATCAAGAGTTTATAGGATTTATACATGACTATCACTTTTTTGTAGGACACGCGTCCAAATTAAATTAAAGGAACAAATTGAATCCTTACCAGAGAAAAAAATCGACGAAGTATTACAATCGCTGAACATAGACTCTTGTGTAAGAAAACTAGTTGAAGCTGAACATAATATCGCTATGTCTAACCACATTTTGCAAAATACCAAAAAGGGCTTGAATAAAGTATATCAAGATGTTCTTTCTATGACTAAACAAAAAGCACTTCTACATACTAATTTTGCATGTAACAGCACAAGTATTGAAACAGATAAAGAAGAAAGCTAAAGTAGAGATTGATAAGCAACAGTAATTTTTTAAATCTATGAACGATAAGATATAATCAAATTGTTACTAAATTATTATATTTAGTATATATATAAGTATAAATAATCATTTTGTATGAATAAAAGTTTTGTACAGGATTTTATTACATTTTTTCTTATAAATTATGGAGAGTGTAATATATGTATAGTTAAATTATCTGATATGGAAGAATTCAGTACAATTTATGAGTCTTCTTAGGATTTATATCTTTTGATAGATGCTCTGAAAGCAGATTTAGAGGTTCCGTATATGATAAAGCTAAGGATTTGTTTAGAAATAAATAATATAGTTATCACGGCTTTGAAAGTGGTATGAAATAGATTATAACATTTGCTTTATTGTGATTGATATAAATTCTGACGCATGTTAGATATGAGAAGTAATCTGATTAATTCAGTCGATGTAGATGTTCTTCAAACGAATTTATTAGATTGCGAATTACGAATTAAATATACATTTGACATTATTTTATTTAATCCTGTAGAAAATGAAAAAGTAGTAGATAATAAGCTCGTATTCAGAACTTAAGCTGGTGGTAATATGGTAGACAAGTTATGGAACAGGTATTTACTATTATTCTCAAAATCTTGTTAAATGCAGGATTGTTTTATTTAATTGTTATCAAAGAAAATGATCCTGAATATATTGAACACTTTAAAAAAATTAAATATGTTTGGTAAAGTTGTTTATGAATGGAAAATAAGAACAATACATGTATGCATTTTACGTTTTCATAAAATTAAGGAAAAATTAGCACTGGACATATCAAAGATAATATCCACAGGACATTTTAAAGGATTTTAATTTTATAAGGAGGAAAAAAAGATATTAATTATAAATCTACAATGCTATAAATCTAATTAATATTTATGATGATAAATTACAGGTAAATGAATCATTTCATTTACTTGAATCATATTATATTGCATTGTTTGTAGATAGTTATAACACCGTTTATATTATTTGTCGTTATGTATTATATAATTGCAAAATTAATATTTATAGGCATAAGAATATATTTCATAAAATAATAATTTAATTCCTTATTTATGTATATTTTTATCGTCTTCTATTAGTAATAATTCTATTAGTAATAATTGTTTAAGAAAGGAGATGATAAAAGAAAGCTAAAAGAAGAGATAATCTTTTTTACAAATATAATTTATTGTCAAGTACAAGATTTACATTATGATATTGAATTATTGCAATAAATACCATATATTGGTATTCAAGCATTACGCAAAATGAGCACTCTCGTCGTCTGAAGACTACACGAGTAATTTGTTAGATGTTTATAGATAAATATGGCTATTTTCCTATTCTGCTTGAGCAGAATACATTTTCTATGTTTGTGTGGATAAGAGTAACGTTTCATTAAAATTTAGTTATAAATATTTAAAAGCAATAAGCTGGAAGAATTTCTTTATCTACTATTAATAACAGTTATTTCAAAAATTTTGGTACACATATTTACCTTCAGCAGTTTTTTTCGCGATTGAATGATTATAAAGCGATAAAGTAACATCTCTCTTATCATTTAAATTACTATTTGATTACTGGCACGCGTTCGTTGTTTTCTACGCAATTTCTTTCTTAGTATTATTACGATGAAGGTATTATAAAAATAATACCGTTCTACGAATCCACAAATTTCGGTCTGCGAATTCGTTGTAACTTAATATATAATACAGCTGCGCTTATGGTCGCGACGAAGAGTGTGCTTAACATAAGAGAGAAGGTAGTGTAAAATCCACCGTTGCTCATGCAAACTTCTTTCGCTTTTGTCATCGTTTCGACAGCCGTTTCCTCCATACTTTCCAGAATCTGACTGGATGCTGTACTTAAGTCATCTAACATAATCACTTTGAAACGTCGCCCAACACGAACCGGATCTGATAATAGAACCGCATTCGACAAGTTGGTCGATGGTGGTGCATATGTTATCGAGCGACGACGTCTTCCCGGCTCGATTTGCTAAAACAAATTATATATAATATGTAAGAAAAATGTAAAGTTTTTTAATGAAATAAGGACTTTTGTATAAAATTTAGAATAATTTCGAATATTTCAAAATATTTTATAAATTATTACAAGAAATTTTTTTTCAGTTATTATAAGAAATGATGATTTTAAAATACATTGTGTGTTAATTTCAATGGATGCGATAATTTTACCAAATATTATATATAATGTGTGTGTACATTTGAATATTGATTTTGTGGCTTACTTGATTCGCTTCTGGACAAGGTTCGCAATTAGTTTTACATAGTTCGACATTACATTCGATGAATAGATCCATAACATCAGGGAATTTGAAGGCTTGGAAGAACGCATAAGCGATAATGGAAGCGCCTGTATTGCCGGTATCATTTGTCTTTTGGAAGGCACCGAACAGTTTCGGTTTCAAAATGCAGCCTCTTTCGTCGGTGAGCTGCAGCATATTGGTTGAGGCTTCGTCTCGCGCCAAACAGTCACGGACCTTGAAAATAATTATAAACAATTGTTAATTTATATTTCTTGTAATAAATAAAAATTCTGTAATCTTAAAATTAAAGTAGAATACTTCGAAAAATAATTATTTCTTGTGTGTATATATATATATATACATATTCATGAATTAATTACATCTATACATTTTTTTGTTGGAACATAATTCTATCAATGAATTATCATTATGCATATAAGATGGTTTTTAATACATACCTGGAGGTCGAAACCAGGATCGCCCTCTACGGTAACTACTAAAGTCATTGTTTCTCCGATCTTTACGAGTCCATCGGCTGCTGATGCGAAAGGTCCTTTACCGACTTGAATATCCAATTTAGCTGTCGCAGTATCGCCACTAAAGGTAACGATTTCTTGATTCAACATATCTACTGACAGATTCACCGTTAGGGCCTTATTGATGTTCCCTTCCCAGAGACATCGTACTCTTCGAATTGTATCCCAGACTTCTTGTATACCCGGTTCATTCTTTAGCAATAAGAATTTTTTATTTCAAAGTCTAATAATTATTTTCTATTACATGTGATTTTTTACGAGCTAAATGTAACAAATAAAATCCGTGGAAAATCAAGCTAATAAATTTAGTTAGTTCAACACCGACTTGTAATACAAGGACGTTTTCCAAATACGCTTGACCAGCTTCACCCTCGAAATCGTTGATGAACTGAGTTCCGCAGGACTCCAGATTCACCGTAAAAGAGTATGTTGTTGAACCTGAATTCTGTTTTACGTAGGTACATTCTGGATTCATGAAAAATCCCTGAAATTAGACAAAATCGATATTTTATTATATCGGTAATTTTTTGTGCAAGAGTTTTTGTTTTGTTTCACGCTCTCTTACCTTAGAATAAATAATGCCGTCGTAAGCGCGATTGAATTCGATATTGATAGTCATCATTGTCTTACTGCATTGGACATCGAGATTATGAATATGCGGGGGATGACTGAGATCATCCTCACCTTGAATAGTTTCTGAAAAATAAAATAAAATTATTTTTTCATGTATTTTGCATTTATGTTTGCATGTATGTGCATTGTGACAAACAAATACGTACCTCCAGTTCCAGTTTCAGTAGTTCTAGGGCCTTCTCCTCTGCCTGCTTCACTAGTTCCAGCACCTGTTCCAGTTTCACTTGGTGTAGTAAAGGGAGGAAACGGTCTTTCGGTAGTTGAATATCCCCCGTTCGAAGTAGGGTAACCTGAGCTAGGATAGCCTCTTGTCGGGGTTGGTCCCGAGGATCCTGAGACTCCTAAAAAATACTCAGATGGCATAATGCTGATAATTGATTTTGTGCACGATTCATTTGGTACTGTATTATTTAATAGTATACTTAAAAATGCTTTTGGAGCATTTTCAATTTAGATTTGGATTTTTGAGTCTATACCCGTACCTGCACCTAAGAGGGGCTTACCGATTGTGGATTCAGAAGGAGGTCTTGGACTGGTCGATGGGAAAAGCGGTGGCTGCGGCGGTAGGTAAGTGGACGACGATTCCGGGGAATTCAGTGGTGGAAAGGCTGATGAGCCCGCGTTGGAATACGAGGGTTGACTCGGTCGGGGGTTGTAGGACGTGGAGCCTCTGAAACCTTGCGGCACGTACGTTGATGAAGGTTGTTGGCTCGGTCTTGGAGTAGAAAATGGCGTGGAAGGTTGCCCAGATGATGTGTAACCAATATTTGGCGGAGTATATAGCGATGATGGTCGCTGAGGGGTATAGCCTAATATATCACTTTGTTGAGAACTCGTGGCCTGGAAAGGTCGGGGTTTTTCAGGCGGTCGTTGAGTGCTGTAGGGTGGCAAGTATGCATTCGCATCCGATTGCTGGCGAACTGTAAAAATACATGAGCTCAAGAGTGAGACTCCTTTGTAATTTGTGAACACTACGATGGCGTCAATGAAAATTTGTTATTGAAATTATCGATTATGCCATCGTAGTCTATAAAATCTATCAATCTATCGATCAGTTTTATATATGTATCACTTTTTAAGTTTTAATTAAAAAAAAAAAAACAAAAGATAAAGGCAAGCATAAGTTTTGGAGAGTTAATTAAGAATATATTGATTTTACTTTAGTGCTATAAAAGAGAACGATTTATTAAAAACATTCGATGGCTTTGATGGCATTTATTTATTAAGATATTATATAAATTAAAAATTCTGTGGATTAAAGTTAATTGTTTTGAAACTTACTGTTGACTGAGAAGCAACTGTCATTCATAATATTAAAAAATGTATTTATACTTTACATTGAAGCTATCAATAATGCCATCGAAGTCCATGAACATTGATTAATTTTAGTGTTGATCGGTCTCTTTGAATTTTAATTAAAGAAAACAAGAGAGTACATTCTAAGGAGTTAATTAAGAGTGCATTGACTTAATGCTTTGTAGCAGAAAACGATTTATTGTCAGTTCGAACAAACGTGCATCAAAGCCAATCCCAGCGTCGAACATAAAGCTAATTCCGTGACTTCTAAATGTCACGTTAAAATGATTAATAGCATAGCGTATTTATGGATGAATGATTTTGTGCGTCTATAATATTTAAATTGGTGAGGCGGTATTGGCATAGTCGCAGCTTTCTTTTGCGCAATACACATCCATAATAGCGTCCATCTCTGACCATCAGCGGCACTGAACTGTCTATAAATCAGCGCGCAACGTTAGATTGCAGCTAAATTCAATCATCATGAGAAAATACTCGTTAATATACGCGTATGGCGACAAGGATGGCTTCGTGCCGTTTCCTGTCGACGAAACTCGGAAACCTACTTTTACGTGTGCCCTGCTGGTAGATCCCTTGAATCCACTCTAGGATATTTTGCGCCATCACGTCTGCTGGCGATACCGAGGCAGCAGCCCGTTGGACTCTCGAGTGTGCTAATGAATTTTAAACCATTCGTTTGTGATCAATTTATCACCACAACAATTATAGCGCCTCTCTTTCTCTCTCTCTTTCTCTCTCGTTCGCTGATTATGCTTAAGGCGGACTTATAGAATTTTCTTGCATTTTTCTTACCGGGATCCGCTTCTGCGGTTCTCACAAAGAGCGCGTGTCCGCCGAAGTCTTGGCCATACACCGCTGCATCCGAGAGAGCGACGACGAGAATCGCCGCGATGAGCCTCATCCTTGGCCTGTAAATTTTATTTCAGTTAATGACAGCATTTTTTCTCTCTCTTCCTCTCTCTCTCTCTCTCTCTCTCTCTCTCTCTCTCTCTTCACGCTATATTAATACTTTCAATTTCGATCGGAATTTCTTCAATAGAAATAATCCCGCGCGAAATCGCTTTCAACGTTGCGAGGGTCAAGTGTCATTGACTTGCGGGAATATGAAGGTTTACTCAAGGTACGATGAGTCGCGAACGACGGTAGGCTAGTTTCCTCGTCGAAAGTAGAAAGTGATCATTATGAAATCTATATGACCATGATCGCAGCTTTTGACAGTTGACGTCACCGTGCAAGCGGGATGACTTATTGCGAAAGGAGGCATGCGAGAGTGCGCGCGCGTGATTTCTCCTCAAGGTCTGGGTTTCCATTTCTGGGACGGTACATGAAAAATCATGTCGTCGATTATGAAAATCTCTTTACACGTTATATGTGTATCTATACATTTAAGCCCATGTTTCTTCAAGATCTCCACATGCGTGTCGGAATGCGCGAATTGTACAAAGAACGACTATCGTAGCCCGACTATCCATCAAGAATTTCGAAAGTAACATCGCCGAAGAATACTGGTGGTTTTCTAATTGGACCGTAATTGCTCGGTGGAATACCCAAGGTTCCGAATCGCGAACGCGAATGAAACTCATCCTTCTTGCAAGGATTAAACAGGCAAGCATTATTTCGGCAACGCGATGACTGTACAGATAATTGTTTTGTCAGCAAGTTGCAACTAGCTGGATGATCTCCAAGGTCTCAGAACGTGGCGAAATTAATCGTTGTGGAAAGAAAAAAAGGAAGAAACCGCGTGCAATTATTTCAACAGAGCTTTAGTGAAAAATTTAGCGTGCGAGTATAATGGTGCTCATTCCTTAATCTCGGATCGCGATCGCTAAATATCTTTTAATTTAGAGCCGACGTCGTTTCCCTTATTGTTCATCTCTTCTCACGTGCTGCAGCGTGTGTTAGCGGCATGTTTCGTCAGGGCGGATTACGTGCAGTATAATCGCTCTGTCTTGTCTCACATATCTCATAATTCCAGACCACCTTGTTAGTATAATTTATAATTATATTCACGAACACTTAATCACGTATTTTTGGTCATTCAGATGTTGCTGCTTTTTATTTGTGTAGATAAGATGACATTCTTTTTCTTTCATAGAGATTTTCATTAATATTACGACATTCGTTATTTTAATTTTAAATATGGATTTTCTTGCATGCTTAGCCGTATTTCTTTACGGTTTCATATAAAACAAATAAAATATATTTAAAGATTTTTCATGAAGTATGTATAAAAAGTTAAATTTTCAAGAAACAAAAAATTAAAAAAAAATCATTTATTGTATGTGTCATAAGCGTACTATATTTCTCTGAACATATAATTCCTATTTCTATTGATGCAGATTAACTTTAATCTCGGTTCGATTTACTCCTCATCTTTTACTAATTCTATTCTCTTTCTTAAAAAACGATAAAAACTCGATAAATGAATCGCGATTAAAATTTATCTACATTGGAGGAAACAGATATAATAGGAATACAAAAACGAAATTTTAGGCTATGATTAATATTTTGAAAATCTATTAAAAGAAAAAAATAAAAACCTCTGGACTCGTGTTTGCTTTTTGGACAAATTTTATATTTGCTATTATTTATCCCATAATATATTCTACATAAATTTTTTTAAACATTAATAATAAATGTGAAAAAGGAAATATTAAGTATATGAAATAATAATTTCTTTACATTTTATTTATAAAATGTTAAAAATTACTCTTAATAAAAACATCTTATGCAAATGTTAAACTCTTATTTCTCGTTTTCTGTTTTATGCTTGCCGGAACAAAATTATTAATGATATGGTACTACTGATAGAGAATGATGAGCATCAGATTAAAAAAAAATGGATTATTTGATTATTGCAGAAATCCCTTTATTTATTATAGATGAAAATTCATGCAGAACCTCTCTTTTGATGCATGATTGAAATTTATAATTTAATGTATGAATAAAATAGATAGCATTATCAATTATGATATGATTAAAATTTTAATATTTAATTCAGTCAAATTCACAGTTACAATAAATAAATAACAATTTCAATTCATGCAATGATAATCATTGTATTAAAATAATTATTGGAATATAATAAATGCAGCAGTGATACATATATTATGATATTCAATCATTCGCACGAATTGACAAATAATTACTCATTTGTAGCATTATATGCGAAATTCCGCATGACTTCCTCGTGATTTAGTGAATTCTTTTTTCAGGCCTAAATAAGCTCATTATCTCGAACTTGAAATCTAAAGGTTAACCCCATGCTGTATCTACAGAAGGCATGGGAAAGCATCCATGCAAGGATGCATGGATGCTTTCCATCGCCTTAGTTTTATGCCATGAATCCGCTAGTGAAACCGAATCGTGACGCGGCCGCCTTTAGTTCCTACCTATACTCATACGATCTGATGCATCCAAGCGCCGATGCTGTGTCGGATCGGTAGGGTAAAAGATCGAGAAGTCAACATTGGAATCGTGCTTGAGCAAGGTGAAAGGTGAAAGTCGTACCTAGCGCTGGTTAGAGGGACGTATAGATACCGGCAGGCATGTGCTTGCTTTTATACGTGTTCTCCTTGAAACATACGTATGTATTGCGAGAATCGTCTATCGCAGGATCTTTCTGTTGATCGATAAATCAGATAAATACTTTTCCTCCTTTCTTGTTTCATCAATCATGTTGATCAATAATTTAGTTGATAATTCATTGTAGATTTTTAATTTTTTGAGATTCTAGTACCATATTTGAATTGGCCAAATAGAGATAACTCCGCAAAATTCTCATTTTGCTTCTTTGAATTTTTTATTTAGCACGTATTTTTTATGTCATTCTGCACATCTTTGAGCTAGGATTTTTTTATTTTATAGCAAACTGATGTGTGTACGCGAAGATTTTCTCACGATAGATACATTAAATTACGAAAATAAGTATGAGAAAGAAATTCGTGATAATTATACCAGGAGATTGACTTAGTTACACAAGTCACATATTCCAATTATTAAATTAGGTTTAATATTCAATTACAAATACATGTAGAGAGTATGATGGCGAGATAAACCATTAAGATAACCTGATTTACATGAACACAAATTATCTTATAGCAATGGAAGAGAAGATAGTATTACTATGGCCCCTCATATTTTATTTATATTTTATACAAATTATTCTAACTTTGTTAATCAATATTTAAATTTAAAATTTACTTAGTGATTACCTTCGTCAAAGTGCATGTAGTTCAATCGATTTTAGATTCAAAATTAAAAAATATTTATTACTTAAAATATTATTTATAAGAATATAACAACACTGTATAATCAAAGAGAAAGAAGAAATGAATATTATGATCTCTCTGCAAAAATTAAAATTTGGTTTAAAAAAACAGATTACTTTTTTCGTTACTCAGTAAAAATTTATAGTATCAATATGTAATGTGAACTACAGATTAGAATGTAGTGCTACAATCAACTTACTGAATAATTATTTTTATATGAAAAAGAGACCAGTAATTAGATTAGTAATTAGAATTTTCATGGAGTTATATTGTTTAACATTGCAAAATACGCTAATTAATACGCGGTTTAAGAAAAATGAAGAAATATGTATAATTAAATGCAAAAATGTGCTTTAAAAAATGCTTGAGAGTAAAAATGGGTTGTAATAGCTGTTATGTATTGGTATAATAGCGTCATAATTTAAAAGGGGATTACTGAACAAATGATTTTATAAATATGATTCAATAAATTATCATTAGAATTCGCCATCTAATAGCGAAGAAACATTATACCTAGAAAGGCCATAACACCTTCTCTTCTAATTTCGCAGCAATATTCTCGAGTATGAAAAATATGACAGAGTCATGCAAAAGCGACATATTTAACCTGTTTAACTCTTAATTTGGACATTACACAATAGTAGATTACGTAGTACAATCTTTTTTAATAAAGAACTTCTACAAAAAAAAAGGAGTAATTGCACTCTATTTTATTTACTATTTATCACTTTTATTTACTATT
>Ga0157364_1008949_pt1 | contig 10380 bp, 9 predicted proteins | sample AttsexASBM2_FD_111476 | JGI IMG/M metagenome (GOLD analysis project Ga0157364, IMG submission 111476) | Fungus gardens microbial communities from leaf cutter ant in Ribeirão Preto, State of São Paulo, Brazil - Atta sexdens ASBM2 | ecosystem: Host-associated > Fungi > Mycelium > Unclassified ... | reverse complement strand
TTCACTGATATAACTGACGGCAGAATTTCGTGCCAGAACCCATTTACACGGAAATTTTACTCGATGCCGTTGTGATAGGATTCATTCCTTTTAGAAGCCATAAACCTCGATTTAAAAGGAGAACTCGGATTGTTGAAAGATGTGTAGTGAAACGGTTCATCCGCCCTCGTCGTTGGAAACATTCGGAGAAATAGCGCTACATAAAAAACCGATATTCGATTAGTGACGCTTAAAGAGTAATATTATTTTGCATTACAAATCGGGATATCGCTTTGCCAAAACTTATACAGAATCGAAATCCATATCGAGATCAAATGCAAAAGAGATAATAGTATATTTTCGCATTTATAAATTATTGAGCATTAATTTATAGCGTTATTTATCAATGATTTTTTACATAATTTTTTTATTTTTTGATGATCGAAATGAACATAAATTAATATTGTATAATATTAATCAATTTAATTTTATGCAACTGAGAAACATTTTATATTATGAAAATAATATGCTCATATTGAAACATTATAAAACTGCATTAAAATGAAAACTGTTTTAATTTACTGAATTAAAATGTTATATCATATATTGCAACATGTTCCAATAATGTATATCGTGAATATTAAAAATTTTTCATATTATCGATATGGACTTGGAAAATTATTTCCCCAATTACAATCTCGTGGTGGTTGAACATTTAACGATAGTTATCACGAAAGATGAACTGCTGTAACGAGCAAAACGGCCAGAAAGAGGCAAAATAAGATAGGGATACCCAAAGTTGCATAATCGACCGAATGGCGGCACGGCGTCGTAAGTTCGCGAACGAATAAAACTTGACTAAGTGAATCGAATGAATAGGGACCAAATGAAAGAAAGTGGAACCAGTAAATCCATTGAAAAGTTTCTCACTCGCAGACGTTGCGACTTTTGCTATATATTGTTCGAATCTTCGTCGATGACCCTGCGATACTACAACGAAGTCCGAGAATCCGACGAGATCCTCCTATCTTCTTTTGAGAGATTCTAAGTCACGATGTAAAGCCTCGCGTGGCAAGGAACACGCGGATATCGATCCATAAAGTTACTAAGAATGCAAAGTACATTTTCGGAGTTTGAATAATAGTTACGTTACTTACGGTTCGTTTAACTTTATCCCAAGCATAGAAGAACTCTTTAAAGTTTCACAAAACTTTATGACAATTACAGTTATCGATCTCGTAGATATCGTTTAAAAGTTTCGTAATATCAATATAAATATTATAAAAAATATACACGAATATTTTTTAATATAATAATGAGCCTTGGTAATGGATAACGATCATCATGTTATGATGAATTAACTGAGACATTAATAAAGATGTAAGAGAGGATAAGAGAGGAAATTGAATTTAAAAGAGTGAATTTAGTACCTTTAATTCAGGTAGATTGCCTAGATCACTTAACTAATCGCGCAAGCGTAAAACGTGTCGACGTGTTTTAGGTCGTTGGTCAGCGGATAGTCTATAGATTTGTGCATCGAGATACTTTCGTAATGGATGAAGTGGATTTGAGAGGCGCCGATCATTTCTCGTGCTCGCGTATGGAAAGCACGTGCTCTCATCAGGTTCGCGAACTTGGCAGGTTCGCCAAATTGCTCGGCTAGGATTAAATCGCTTTTCCGTTACACAGGCTCTACGTTATTACGCTGCTAGCTTGCATAAAATACGTTTAAATTATACTGTAACGTACCGCTCTATTATACAAGCGTTCCTCAAGTATGAAAGTACGAGGGCGTTTAGCGATCTTTTGCAGATTAGAACACTTCCATACCTATAAAAAGAGGTAGGTAGCCATGGTTTCGATCTCTATCTCCATTCATCTTTCTCGCGCGCGAGCGCGCGCGAGATTACCAAAATTATCCAATCAAACCTGCGATTTAACCGCCGCAACATGCCCGACTGGAATCGATACTCGATACGTGCATCGTATGTCTACCGAAGGCCACATAAATTGCAAGGGGCAGCAAACGTGCGCGATGCGCGATGCAGAAAATGCCAGACAGGTGCACCTATCTCGGCCGCGATGTGAGAGCTACAGAGCGATAATAAAACGTTGGTCTTGTTGCACGAGGTCGCGACTTTGAGAATTTTCAAGTGCAGCTCTTGTAAGGAAGAACGTCGGAGCCGAGAGTGTGAGTATATTTAGTGGCAGTGGACTCCACCCGCTGTCCGCCCAATATTAACTCGCGCCATAATGCGCTAAATTCCTACCACCGTGCACCGTTCCCGGCATCCTTCCTTCCTTCCCCCCGGAACGAGAGTCTTAAATCTCTCTCAGAGCCGAGAGTAACCGGCAACCTGTGCTGCTGCTCGTATATCCCTAAGTCCGTTTCGAACAATCGCCAACTCTTTTCTTTTCTTTTCACTTTGCAGTTATGCCCAGAGCGAAGGAATCTCGCTTGGCATAGCCGTACAGCAGCGGCGCGACCGAACATCGAGATTGCACACTTTCGCATAGTATAACTTTTTTATCGCTTGTGTGCAAATATATATATATAGTGACTCGTATCTACTGAACTGTGGAGCCAGATACTTTTGTCAAAACTCATCGACAAGCATGATAGCGAAGAACAAGCTGCAAACCAAGATTCTGTATATTTTATCGCGGACAAGCAAGAATCTCCTAGTTTATAAAAAAAACCATCAACGTTATTTATAATACGTTTTTGTATAAAATAAAATAATTGTAAAGAAATTATATTCTAAAAATTCTTTGAAGTAAAAAATCTCTCTCTAAAAAATGAAAATTATGTTAGTCATTCTTTAAAATTTCACTCTTTAGAGTAAGATTTTACGAAGAATTTAAAAGTATATTTAAAAAGTATATAAGAATTTAAAAAGTATATAATCTCTATACAATTATCAATTTAGAGTTTAAGACGTTTAAAAGTATTAAGTATATAATTACACAAGCCGGTATAAATTTTAATCCAGAAATGACATTACGGAATTCTGAACGTTTTTGACATATTAAAACCAAATCCAAGCTGAAATTACTCCATCATTAGGGTTCTGAGATATTCTAATCTTAAAGTGCCAAAAAAGTCTATTTCGAGTATTTTTAAATTATAATATGTCGTAAACTTAATGCAGAAATACTTATGGGCAGTGGATTCGAATTCAGTACGAAAAAAATTTATGAAAATCATCTATAATTATAAATGAGTCAATGCAATATATTAGGTGGTGGAAAAAATTCGTAGCGTTTTTCCCGTTACATCTAACGAGAAAAACGCCACGAACTTTTTCCCACATCTAATTATACAAAAAAATTAGGTACATTGTGCAAATATGTTATCAGTTACGAACAAGAACTTATGGACTCTATATTTTTTATATTAAAAATTTTTTTATTTTCTTATTATTTTTCGTAATATATATGTATTTGTGTATTTTATATGTATATATATATATATATTTGCGAATAGATATATATATATATATATATATTTTACCGCCTTTTTTCTCTCACAAAAGAAGTGATGACCTTACATGACCATTAAATATATATAGCAAGGCTACTAGTTTTAAGACCAATTACGTGCTAGCTAACTTAATGAGGGAATTGAAGAAGATGGTTAAAGCAGCGGACTTTGGCTAAAAGCAATGAGCATACTTGGAATATATCTAATTTTTTTTCTTCATTTTACTGTGTTGATCTATTTATAATTATAGGTGATTTTCATAATTTTTTTTTATGAATTCGAATCTACAATCCATTTCTATATTTCATTACGTTAATTTAGGAGATATTCTAATTTAGAAATGCTCAAAATAGGTTTTGATACTTTAAGATTAGGATATCTTGGAAACTTAACGTGATTAAGTAATTTTAGCTATAGTTTTGATTTTAGCCAAAAAGCTTCGTAATTACTACTGTCATTTCAAAATAAAAAAAAATGTTTTGTTACGTAATTTTGCTGCTCCATCAAATGTGTTATTAGACGTCATTAGGCATCTGATTTATTGGGTGCAAATGACACTAACAACCGCTAATAATCTAGTAAAGAAATACTATTAACAACCCTCGTGAACAAAATGTGAGATTAGCATGATATATCGTTTATTCGAGATGCTTCCAGCACTAAAGGAGCCCACATGGTCTCTATCGCGGAAACCCGTCGCATCAGCAACTTATGGAGCACATTAATAAACTCGATCGCCATTACCGTGATGACACGATATACGGGTACTTCACGAACACCCGGTGGATGCGAGGCAAGTAAGTAGGTCCGCCGTTTTACATTTATCTCCGATGTAACCGGCCGCCGCACCGCACCAAGAGACTGCACACGAGGACGCATTGATTATTCGCGGTGTAAAGCCTTGCATTACCGAAGTCCCCTCTATCCTTTACCATCCCGCGAGTCGCGCACCTGAACGCATCTCCTCCGCCTCCTAGCATGGCCCGTTTTGTTTTTCTCCTCTCAAGCGCGGTCTCCCTCTCGTCCTCGACCTTTGACCGCACTCAGACCGCCTCCATCTCGGGAATACCGCGGATTCTCTCGGGACCGACGTTTTTTCACGGCATATTATTTATCGCCCTCAATTAGTCATGCGACAAAAGACGCGTTAGTTTCCGCTCCGTGTCGCGACGTCCGAGGCGATCTGCTTCGGCGAGCGCCAACAATAGGATCCACGATGTCCTGGGACCCAGGCGGGGGGTCCCGTCGCTGTCAACAGGCGCGGCCTGGCGTTATCGCGATAGCGACTGTTGAATACCTTCGATAATTTGCGATGAGACGGGAACGAACGGCGGGGATTTCGCGTGACTGCGATACCAACGTCGTTTCGCGGGGGTTGACTGCATTCAGCGCGGGATACTTAATCGTTCTCGGGCCATCGTACCTTCGTCGCACGGACGCACCATTTATTACCGTGCTGATCGAGATCGATCTTACGTTTCGACATACGTTACTGACGTCAAGACGTTTCCCGTTCAGCGAGGCGTAATTATGGATCACCGTAAGCAAAGCAATGTTGTACAAAAAGCCATGATTGCCAGGCATCCTGATTAACCAAAGTGATTTAATTCCTACACCGAGAAAAAATTTAGCTAAAGCTTAATATATATTTTTTTCAATAATACTCTCTAAATTCCTTACTCTTTAGTTATTAAAATAGAATACTTGTAACTAAATATTTATTTATAGTATAGTACAGTATTTCAAAAAATAATCGTTACATTAATAATTCGTGTATCAAAATTTGTTTACATTTAAATATTTAATTAGTATTCAAACAAATATTTATTATAATTTAGTATAATTTTTTAGTGTACGTTTTGAAAAATTTAAGAGCAATTTAAAATTGTGAAAATGTTAACAAGTAACGAATGAATATTCTCCGTTCTGTTATTTACTTTTTTAGATATTTTTGCCAAAGCGTATTGCATTTGCATATTAAATGCATAAAGATACGGAATTTTAAAGTAAAAAACATAAATGTTATTTAAAATTGCTTCTAACATAAATACTTCCACTTTACATTCGTTCGTAAGGATACATATGTATAAATCATCGTGAAAAGCTTCCCCCCCCCCCGTCTGCACCACGTGAAGAAATCTCGTCTCCATAGCTCTGCTATACCTCCGATTTCTTCCACTCGTTCTGTTACACATTTCTCGTATCCTTCTACTAAACTGTTTTGATTATCGGAGCGTACTCTCGCGAATATATTCTGCATCATGGCAAAAGTCAAATCTGTTCTAAACGGTAAGCAATAAACGAAATATAAATCGTATTGCAGTTTCCTGCATTTGCTTCAAAAGTAATTATAAATTTTATACAAAAAATACACTTATACTTTTTAAAAACTCGCATAACATCGCTGTAATGACTGACAAGAAGTGCACTCTGGTTCCACTTATGTCCTTAAAAACGACATCGTATAAATAAGCTCGAAATACGTAAGCAGATATATATAATTTTAAATATTAATCTTATGATTTTTTTATGATTAACCATCAGTACACACGATTTCCTTTTGTACACAATGGATCGTTTGTGTCCAAAGTTAATTTTCATTACTTTTATACAAAAAGTATATAAAAATTATTAAGTAATTTTTAAATATTATATATTTTAATATCTTCAAAAAAATATTTGTAAGGTTATGTATTTAAAAAAAGAAAAAATTATTCATCTAGATGCTACTAGTATTTCAAAAAAACGAAATACGCAAGAATCGAACGAACCCAATGTGTACTAATTCTAAGGGTTAACCACAGGATTTCGTGCTCCGCTCTATAAGAAAACAATTCGTCCCATGCGAAACATTATTTATTTATAATTAACCATGTCTCCAGTTAAGCTGCGAAAGACGAACACCGTTAGCTTTGCACGAACAAACAGTGACGAATCGCGGTCAACGCATCAGAAATAAAATCATCATAGGCCGAATTCGATTATATCACAACGAAGCGCCACGTGCAACGGGCAATTACCTATGCAAATATACCGTGGCTATCCCGCTTTTTATCCCGTTGTGTATGCGCAAGCGATGCGACGCGGCGATGAAAAACTCGGTCGGGATTTTCATCGTGGAAGACGCGGCGCACGTTTTGCCGATCGACGCCGATCGACCGTTTTAAATGCGAGTTTCCATTAAATTCATTCATGGACAAGCCGTGTATGGCATCACGGAAATTCGATGGGTAATTGTGTTACGTTATGTAGCTAACGCGACCCATTGAATTTGCATCGCTCCCGTACATATAGTATAACGCCAGCAGGGCAATGAAATTCATTTAAATGAGGCTCGCTTAAATATGAGGCTACATCGGATAACAGCTGATCCGTGACAAAGAGAGAAACGATTTGCGTTTTCGAATAGTATACTTTACGTGCGATATTCAAGCTTTACAAGAATCAATTAAAGATCATTATGGTAGAAATTTTTGCACGCATGAGAAAATGATTGTTACGCTAAAAATTTATTTCAGTCGCGTAATTTTGGATTTTAATTTCAACCTTTCAATTACACGTAATATTCGTGTTTTGTTGCTTCGTAAAAATTAATGCGTCAGACAAATTGCATTTTAATTCTTTATAGGATGAACAATTATCAATGTAATATCAATGCTGTATACATCGGAGTTAGCAGTTTCAGTCGAACTATAAAATATTTACGACATCTAATCGGTTCAATAGCAATGTGCGTGTAATAAACATTGAGTCATTTTTGTCGCACGTAATTATTTAAAACAAGCGATATTTAAATAGATTATCTTTATTTGTAGCAAATATTTACGGCATATTTCTCGTTAAAAAATAAAATAATACACAGAAATATTTATGCAAAAAAATACAAAATTAAAAAGTACAACGATAACAAAATTGCTGATACATTATTTCGTGATAATTACGAAATTTGCAATAATAATAAAAATAATTTGTTTCGGTTTATTTTCTGTTAGTATTCAATTATATTCAACAATATAAGGTTTGTTCGCGATTGTTTGAAATCCGCAAAAACTTTTACACTTGAAACGAAATATATATTTGCACGTAGAAAAAAATAAAGATTCAGAATGCAAAAGTGCATTATGATGAAAAAAATCAGAGATAAAAAATGTTTATAGAAAAATATGTAAACATATAGTAGATTTAGAAAGATGAGATTTTATGAGATTCTATCAGTATATACACGTTTTCCAACAAATTTTTCTGAGCTTAAAACTTTTACGTGAATAGGAAACGAACATTTTTTTCATGTATTACGGCATTCAATACGTGCTGCTTAATAAAAATATTATGTACGTGTATAAATTAAAATTTTCTTTTACGCCCTAAGCTACTAAGACACGGACTCGAACTAAGTACATCCACGTCCTTTTGAAGCATCATACATACATGTGCTATTGGCTACCGTGTTAATGTAATTGCGAAAGTACTTGCTACGTAAGTCGTATGAATTCGCATGAATATATATTGCCACATTAACATCGCAGCTCGTCGAAATTCAGCGGATAGGTTTGCGGTATAACGCTATAGTTAATATTATGTTAATGTAACCTTCGTTGCTCCGTACGGTTTTTTCACCGGTACGTACTAGTCTTGTCGTTAGAATAGACTTTTTCCGAATCACGAATTACGCATTTGCATCGCAGTCACAAGCACATGTTCCCCGGGTTCAAGGTCTTGCGCAAACCAAGGTTATGTGCGAGTTTCAAAGTTCAAACTCGCGAAAGTAGTTCTAGATACAAGAGAATTGTTGAAATTATTTCCGCGCATTCCTTTACCTATGTAACGTTTTAAATGCATGCCAAATTATTTTAAAATTAAATTGCATTATACATAAAATTATTTTAAAAATTCGAATATTTAATTTCTGCAGGGCAATAAGAATTATTTTATGATCAAGAAGAATACCTACGTATTTAGGGTGAAGCAATTAAATCATGAGATTAATATAATCGATAAAATCGTGAGATTAAATTTTAAGTAAATTTGCTTTTTGTTGTATTGTGTTAACGAACTAATGCATAAATTAGAAATTTTAATAATTTTTTAAATATGAGAATTCATCACGGAAATTTTAGTAACATCACAAGCCAGTATGCTCCAATTCGCAATATTATGAAGTTTATTATACGAAAATTTTATTCTGCAGAAGGAGGAGAATGCGCGATAAGCGTAGGTAATTTTAGCAAGCTGCATTGCTCCAGGCAATCCGCTTTTTATCAGTTCACTGAAAAGAATAAAAGATCTTCTTGAGCATTGCCTAGCAATTTATAATTTCTACAAAAATCTTTATTTTTAAACTTTTAGTAAAAAAATTTTATAGTCACCAAATTGTTTAATAAATTATATTTAAGATTTCGTTTTTAATGTTACCCATATTTTATAGTTGTAACTTTGACTTTTGCTTCTGTCAAATTATCTTTAAATCTAATTAATCCATGTCTCAAAAAATATTTCATTATACGCTCATGGATTTCACTTAAATTAAATTTTTATCTAACCGAAATTGTCACTTTCGTGTTCTAGATTGAAACTCATAGTACTCCCAGCACTAGCATAAGGAAGCCACGAATATTCATTCGAATACTTACTTAAAATAAAAACCTCTTACTTAAAATAAAAAGCCAGGAATGAAACGAATCTTCATGGAAAACAATTTGCAGAAGGGCAGAAAGAAGTTTCGCAGAATAAAAGCAAGCCAGTAGCTAAGGATAATACTGACTTCTCGAACGAACCGGAAACATTTTCGTTTAGGGTTCTTCAATCGAGGAGCTTGATGATCCAACCGGTCAAGGTAAACGCGATACGTAGCACAGGAAAAGAAGAAAAGAGAGGATACGAAGAAAAAACAAGAAAGAAAAGGATGAGAACGGTGGATGAAAGTATCTCAAGTTGAATATCTACCCTGTCGAGATCCCCTCCCCCTCTCCTCCCTCTGAAACCTCCCTTGTGTACAGTACACATTCGGCGACAAAGACAGGCGATAGCAAGAAGGAGGTAGAAAGTCCATGACACTCCACAAAAGGATGGTTGAAGGTGAACCGGACATAAAATGAAATCCGCTATGAAGTTTGGCGCGCACGCCGAAAACTACTCGCATACACGGTATGGTCCAAACTCGAATAACGTTTTTCTTCATGCATTGTTAGTACTCTCCGCGTTCTCTGCCTTCCCTTCCATTGCTGCTTTTACAGTATTCTTCAAAAAAAGAAAAAAAAAACGAGAGTGAAAGTTTCACATATTCTTTATTTATAGTTGCGCTCAATATCTTGTCCCGATTCATCCGCGAAAATTGAATTGATCAGAAGCAGCGGCTAAATTCAGATTAAATCAAAAAATGAAATACATTATTTTAACTTAAAATAAATATCAATATTTAACGAGACTCGGTAATTCGTTATTTCTTATTCAAATGCTTTAATACGTTGGCATAAATACGTGCACAAAAAGATCAGTTTTGCTGAATAAAAATTTAATTAGACACACATTTAAAAATAATTTTGTTGAATCAAAACAATAATGGGTAGGACGCTCAAATCGGTTGCTAGAATATGTCGAAACTTTTTACAGTATTGCTCATCATGTTTGAGATTCTAACATAGTTATTTTATTATGTCCAACAAAGTTATTTTCAAATCTGCCAACTTTTAATACTTCAGTAAAATCGTTTTTTTTTTCTGCATGGAAGAATTGCAACATGTTACATAATTAAAAAAGAATCTATAGAAATGCTAATCAACTGATATTTTTCTTATAGTAATAATATTAAAATGCAAAATATAATAATAAAATGATTATTTAGAAGATGATATCTAAATCTATGCTTTAATAAAAAAAGAATATTTAACACAGCAGATCTTAATCTCTTGATTATACGA
>Ga0157364_1008947_pt1 | contig 10380 bp, 4 predicted proteins | sample AttsexASBM2_FD_111476 | JGI IMG/M metagenome (GOLD analysis project Ga0157364, IMG submission 111476) | Fungus gardens microbial communities from leaf cutter ant in Ribeirão Preto, State of São Paulo, Brazil - Atta sexdens ASBM2 | ecosystem: Host-associated > Fungi > Mycelium > Unclassified ... | reverse complement strand
GATCGCTCGAAATGAGAGGGCAGGCGGCGAGACATCGAGGGGAGACGCCAGGCGTCTATTTTTAAAACGGGGAGACGCTATCGCGGTATCGAAGAGCACGGCACGTGCGGCGTCGTCTCCCCGGGATTACCCCGCGATTTGTCTTCGACAGATTTTCTGCCGCGACAAATTTGCGCACGTTGGCCAACACCCGAACAATATAAAAGCCCGAAAATCATCCAAAGGATGTCGGAAAGATCGCTGTTCATAGTGGTGGACTTATTCAAGTTAGTCAATAACTGTAAAATTGACAATCAGTTAAATTTTTAAAGGGATTATCAAAAACAAGAGTGTGTGTGCTTTATTATCGTTAATAAAAGACGAGACGTAATTTTTTAATTTTAACAATATTTTTCTACACAGAATGAATAATTCTCACAAATAAATTTGTGGTTAACTTTTTCATTAAGTGTAATTAACTAATGCAATTAACTAATTGTAACTTTTTGTCGGTATCATAGTTAAAAGTAGTAGTAATGATTTAGAAAGAAATGATTTGCCGTGAAATTTGTTTTAATGATTAATAAATCAAATGTGAAGAAATTAGGCGACAGTTATTACTGTCGCTCTCAAAAGTTTAGTTAATTTTCCTAGAAGATATCTCTAATCTCTAGGAAACCGCGATTATTCTTTAACCGGAAGCACGACTTTATTCCCAGCGACGATTCTTGAAAGCTCCAGGCTTTCATGACTCGCGATTCCGCCTCACCGGCGCCTTTTCCGCCTTTCGCGTTTCTTGGATCTGCAAGTGTCTTCTTCAAATGCGGCCGTGCTGGACGTGGCCTCGTGATCGTATATCACATTACTTTAATTCATATGGTAATTCACGCGGCTGAACCGCTATGCCGGTTCACCGAAAACTTTCGGGACAATGCGAGGGACAATGCCGGAGGGGGGTGTGTGTCGGCGGGGGTGACAAGGGGGTACCGGGCACACAGAGGTGGCTGCGGAGGGTACCGACGGGGCCGCTGGAAGCGGAGGAAGCGGGGGGAGGATTCGACAGTGCGAATGCGATATTGAATTCGCCCCCTGGCGACGTGCCTGTTATCGACAATGTCCGACCGCTGGACCGGAAGCCATTTGCTCGCTCTGTGACGAAATTTATGAAAGTTTCCAACGCTCTCGTGGTGGACAATTGTGGAGGAGAGAAAGAGAGAGAGAGGGGGGGAGGGAGAGAGGGAGAGAGAGAGAGAGAGAGAGAGAGGGAGGAAGGGAGGGAGAGAGAGGGAGACACGCGCGTACGGCAAAACGTGCGCTAGGTGTCCGCTCATACGAACATCGTCGTCGGGAACATGTTCCGCTCGTTTCTACACTGGTGTTATGTCAGAGTGAGAGAGGGTTATCCGAGTGGAGAGTTATCCGTAAATTTTTTCATAGGGAAAATTTTTGATATTTGAAATGTTTTCAACATCTGAAATATAGATGTTGAAATTAATATAATGAAAACTGCAATCATTTTTTGATACCGTTAATAATATCAATTGTTATTTCGCATAGATTTTCTTAAATAAGAATACGATTGTTTTTATAACATACATGTAGTATCATATGAAATTAATATTCATTTCTAATTTTGAAATAATAATTTAAGATGCTGAAAATGTCTCGTCTAAATCACTTTTTGACAATTTGCATCAAATGTTCATTAAAATAGAATTAAACTTCACGCACATGTTTTAGATTAATTTTTAATGTCTTTAAAGATTTCAGATTAATTTTTATATTTTTAAAGATTCATCAAATAGAGTATACTTTACACATTTCACATCTTTCTCTAAAACTATTTTATATAATTCCAAGAAATCTGAAAACTTTTCTGGAAATTCGTAAGATGGATATATGTTAAAGATATTATATTTACTGTATAACTTTTATATTTTTGGAATCATTTCTCTTAACTCTTTTTCAAAAAACTCATAAACTATTAAATTTTATACTTTTATTTGAAATTCTATTTATATACAAATCAAAATAAGCTTAAAATGGGAAATAAACTTTAATCGATTGCATAAATCTCATATAATTATGATAATGCAATGGATCCATCTCTATTTAGCTGAAAAATCGAAAGTCGCGAAGTAATCTCGGTGGCGGCTACTCCGCGGCGAGCAATCATAGACATGAATTTCCCATTAGGGGATGGAAACCGCGGGTCAATCCGCGACGAATCCATATGCCGAAAAGCGCGCTATCCAATCTGAAAGTGGCCGGTTAACGCAAACAGCTTATCCGCCATACGTTACACGCGTGTCTACACATGCATGTGCATACATGCATGTCTTCGATCACAAACCATGGAAACCGCTGAGGGAAATGAGTATTACCGCTCATGAATTTCTATCTTCTTTCTCTTTCTGGGGAATAACGGTTCAATTTCGCTAAAAAAAGTTGATATTCAGTTTTTTATTATCGTGTTTTCTTCATAAAAGTTTTTTCAAAACAAAATTAATACATATATTTCTATTTTATGTAAAAAAATAATATTTTATGTAAAAAAGAACGTTTTTTTAATGTTAATTTGTAACTTGCTGGATAGAATGATTTCGAAATATTTACAAGATAATTGTTTTAATGTTTCGAATAGATTACAACATTAAATCTGTTAATCCGGATAGTGATTTTTTTTCTTGGACATGAAGGGATATTTGATATTTTGAAATTGCTGAGGATGGTTCAAAATGAACTGAAATGTACTATTTTTTGAAATAAAGATTCTATTTTCTGGAATAAAGATTTAAAATTGCGTATTAACTACCACGCTGATCTGATTTTTTGGATTTTTTGTTGTAAAAAAAATTGTCATTGTTGTCAATGATCTCTCCTAAAAAAAATTATAAATATAAATTAATATAAATTAAGAGTTTCTCGATTTATTATTAGCCTAATTCTTTCTTTTTAACTGTGCGCCATTCGGAAATCGAATCAGAAAAGGTTTTAGCATTCTTTGGGAAGAATATCGAGTTTCGTAACAAACGAGAATCTTCTCACTACATCCGGTTTCGGTGTTTCAGCACGAGAGGAAATTGACCGGTCGGCCATATGCGTCGACTCTCGTGCGCGTAGCAAAAGGTGGCGACAACAGGGTGCGCGGGTGACGGGGAATGGCGGGGGGAGGGAGGGCGGAGTGTTCCCGCATTACAAATTTAATCTTACAAATGGATCCGAAAACTTGGAAACAATGGAATATATGAAATGCGGCCGCGTATATCATGCCAGTGGAGACGCGGGGTGGTTCCGACGGCAATATTGTCAGGGCCGATCCATATTCTCCGAAAGCGCGACGGCGAGAGGACTGTCGGGGATCGAGGGAAGGGGGAGGGGGCGAAAGTGGTTCCCGCCTGGGATGAGGCAGGATGGGCGAACGGCAAAACATGCTTCTGGCACGACAAGAAGCCGCGCACGGAGGTAGACGCACGGTTCCTGTCGCATTCGAATCGTGTCGCGCAAATGTTGGTATATCTTTGTTTTTTTATTTTTCATGAAGATGATGTCTCCCTTAAAATACGATTGCAAGGGCTTTTATTGCGAAGGTTGAATCTGATCAACCGCTATATATTGAGATGTCAAATATGAATCTGTGAACGGTATCATTGGTATCATCATCGTAGAAAAAAGTCCTCTCAACGTACGCTTTATATTTTATAAAAGATAAAAAGGACAGGGATTTATAATATTTTTATATATTATTACTACTGTTTTTTTTAAGAATGTATACTACTACACAATGTTTATATGTAGCAGTCCTTCTTAACATAAGATTTTAAAATAGTGTTGTTACAATAATACAGACAACTGTTTTTTTTATCATCTCTCATCCAGATAAGTGCCAATACGCATAGGTTAATGCTAAGAAATAGCGATAAACATAAGCAGAAATATTAAATTAACCCAATACAAACTGAAGGAATATTTTGAGTACAAACAGCATTAAGTATTAATATTTCAAATAGTTTTCTTTCAATTTGCGTCAAAAACAGGGAATATTGTAAGCACATATGAATATCCATATTCATTTTCCATCAGAGATTATTATTTTAATTATATTAAATTTAATTAGAGAGATTATACATAATGTATAATATGTATATTTTATGTGTAATTATAAAGTAATTTAATGGAAAATGAATAGAGATATATATGTTTACAATATTTTATAAAATTTATGTATATGTTAATCCACAAATAAAAGATTAATATTCAGCAGAAACTAATATTCATTTTAAATATTATGATTATTTCATTTATTATCTCTTCAGTAATTAGTAATGATTAACATAAAGACCAAACCAGACGGTGTATCGCTTTTCGGTCATCTCTTCATAAAATCATATAAAATCATAAAAAATAGTGACGAATAATTAAGAAAATAACAACTAATTCATAGAAATTAAATCATGGTGTTCATTCAGCGCAATACCCATAGAGGAATCTGCGTTCGAGAAGTTTGTGTACCGAATACCTGTCTCGTGACTCGAGGAAGGGAGGATCCCGGGGTGGTTTTCTCGGTGCCCTCGGCTTCGTGTATCTACCAACCTACATCGGCGGTTTCCTTCCTGCGGGACTCCCGCCTGCGGTGTCCCGCGGGGAATACATACCAGCTCGACGATTCACAGGAGTGTGACTGGGCGAGTCCCAGGAAGCGTGTGCTTTGCTAACGATGACAAACTGCCCCGCTCTAAGACGCCATATTTATGCTAATCTCGGCGCAAGGGTAGAGAGCCCGCCGCCTCGAACCTACGAATTTACTCGCATCCTTCTGCCCCTCCTCGACGTTTCCCGTTGTCCCACTCCTCTTCCTTCCCATCCTTAGGAACGCTCCGCAACCGGCGATTCCATGCGATGTCGAAAATTCGGTGAATTACGGATTTTGCGAGAACACGAGTTAAGGTCTTGTTCGTCACTTGCAAAGCAATTTTCTCAAATTGATTAAAGGTTAATTAAAATTGTTAAAGGTTTCTTTACGGTAATTAAAAGATTAAATCATAATTATATTAGAAATACATGAAAAAGATCTCCGTATCTATTTCGAATATCATAATTTTTAACCTTTAAACGATTCGGGAACAACACATTGGTGCATGACATATTCAATTCAATTGCATATAACTTTAAAAAAAATAGAAGAAATTAATATATAGATCTCCTATAGAGACATCCTCCCCGAGAAAAAGTGTTTCATGTATAATTATTTATAATTATATATAAAATATGTCCACATATATAACATTTTTCCTGGATTATATTTCTTATGTATATATTGCACTTTATTAATATCTATTTATTAAAAAAATGATCTATTTAGATGATTACTAACCTCGTAACTAAAAAGAATATTTTTGACACAAATATCAAAACTATTTCCTAAGTATAAATTGCACAGTTTTTATATGAAGCAAATGTCACATGACAGCTCTAGAGCGCCATATTGGACTAAAAAATGATAAAGATGTCTTGAAATCAATCTTGAAATTTTTTTTATCATTGTCGGCACTTTAGAGACACATTATTATTACTGAGTATACTTTAACTCCTGGAAAAGGATTTTGGATCTGTAAAAGAGAAAAAAGTAATTATATTATTAAAGGAATAATGCCAATGAGAGCCGACACAATTGTATGTGTAATAAAATATGTAATATATATGTCAATCACCAATTACAGACGTTTCGACTACATGATTTGGTCCTTTTCAGTATATGGATAACATTTTTCAGAGTCCATTTAAATCGTTTTAATAAAATAGAACAAATACAGTTAATGAATCATCATAAGCCTTTTTCAATTTTTAATTGTAATTGTTATACAAAAATTATATTATTTAGTCGGTAATACAGACGACTTTAGATTTTCTTTAAGGAACATCACAAGCAAATGGATATATCTTTATTAATAACAACGTTATAAGCAATGGAAAAAGCATTGGAAAAAGAATCAGATGCGTCATATTGAAAAGACGTTTAAGAATTATCGTAATTAAGGGGACCACAACAATTATTATTTTATATATCATGTTTGTAATACTGATGAATTTTTGTATGAGTCATAGAGAATTATTGTGCAGATTTCCTCGGAATGAGATCTTCTTTCTTATTCGGAAAAATCCGTTCGGTCCATATTATTATGACGGCCGTTGCTATCGTCACCAATCTGCTAAAATGCATCGCCATACTTCATAAACACCCCTACGAACCGTAAGGCATATTACAATCCAGGAGACGAAGAGGGTTGACATTACTTTTCTATTAGAGTGATTGAATCATACCGTCGTAGAATCGATATTATTGCACGTGCGATGCTCATGTTGACCTTGCGAACTATTTAACTTTCATCGCATATTTGTCTTTAAATATAATTAGCTAAATCTATTAACTAATATATTTTAGAAAAATAATATTATTATCCTAATCTAATATTCATATATCATTGTTGCCAGTTCATTGATATATAAAAATTCGTAATCAATTAATATATCGAGCTTTTTTCATAAAATATTTTGATGATTAAAAAAATATGACAAATTTAAAAAAATATATGTTTAGATATATGTTAGAAAATTTTTTCATAAAAATAGTTTTTATTGTAAATGGATAATATTTTAATATAAAGTAATACTATTTTCATTATGTTAATTAGAAAATTTTTTATAGTTTAAAATTTATAAATAAATATTTATCATATTTCATTTTATTAGAAATAAAATTCTAAAATTTTATGATATCAATCGTAAATGAAAAATGGTTATAATGTCGCATTAATAATAACTCCGTGTTATAACAACTCGCTTTATTAAATTCAGTAAATCCGTGATCATATATTTAATAACTTGCATTATTAAATTTAGTAACGATGCGTTAATTTGATAATTCGTGTTATAATAAATCGTATTATTAGATTTTGTAATTCTACAGAGAAATATATTACTTTTATAATCGTATAATCTAATAATTCATTTGATTAATATCACGTTAATTAGAGTAAATGTGTGTATTTTTATTATTTTTCACTATTTTCACTATTTTGGCAAATTATTAAGTGCTGAAATCTGTCGATTCCTCGATAGCCGGTGACGTCTTAGAATAAAATCGCAGTCGTCTCTCGGTCTCCTTCCGATCCTCGTACACCCTCGAGGGAGCGTTTACCGCGGATAATTCATATTTATGACCGAATGCTCTATCAACCCCACTTGCCTCGTATACATTTAATTGAGACGTCCGTGTCGGAGGCAATAGGGTGCGAACCCCGTTGTCTCAGGGGGTCGTGACTCGTTGCGCACGGGGCACGATGGACTTTTGTTCGATTCACAGAACTGTCGTTAGCGGTCAGATATTTCAGACACGCGAGCGTGTCCGGTATTATCATTGTTCGGGATCATTGCGGTTATACTGTGAAGAATTCGTATCTATAAGATTAACATTTTATTTTTCAGAATTTTGATACAATTAAAAGTTTTTGTCATAGAGTTTTATAATTTCTGATATATTTCGAAGATAATTTCATCGATTAAAAAAAACACTTTGTATTTGTATTAAAATCAGTCTTTATTAAAATTTTTGTGTTGAATTTTTAATATATCCAAGTGTTAATTTAACATTCAAATTTAATGTGATTGTATTATTTGAATTTTAATATTAAGTGTTAAATTAACACAATTTATGAAGTGAATAAATAATATAAAAATAATGCATTTTAGAATATAAATTTTTAAATATAATTCTAATTATATATATGTACATATAATGTATTTTAAAAACATAAATTCTAAGATAAATGAATACTAAAATTAATAAAATTTAATATATTATTATTATTTTTGTTTAAGAAATATGCTTTCACAATTTGCTTATAAATTGTGTCAGTACAATAATTTTTATATTAAGTTTTTACGTGTTTTTACTTCCTAGCATATTCATCTTGTGTTACATTAACACAAAAAATTGAGCATATACGTTAAATTTAATACAAATTTTTCAACTGTAAGAGAAAGGACATTGACTTCATTTTATTATTTTTGTTATTACGGAAACTGAGAAATGATCTTATTTTCTCTTTATCTTATTAAAAAATATGATTAATAACCTTACTTCAAATTAATTTAGCGTAACACGCAATAAATCTTTCGACTCGTAATTGTACAAACAGACGACACGCAACAGCAAATAGTTAAATCGTAACTCTTCAGAGAGTTTGTTTTCGATGCCGTTGATTTCTCTCTTTCTACTTGCCGGTGGAAGCAAAGATTTGTCGCCGTGATGGTGGCCACAGTAGCTGGTAATTTTTTTCTTCGACTGTTATTTTTCCGGAACGGCTTGTAATTCGAAGGTTGTAGCGAGTAGTAAATTTTCTGCAAGGCAATACCGATAAACGAGATCGTGCCGTCGCCGACCCAGCCCGGACGGATCCACTTAGTTTTTAGAGAATGCCCTCTCGCGTCCACCGGCCCCTCGAGTATTAAATACTAATTCCATTAAAGCGAGGAAGGGTTGCACGCCCATATCTCTGACCCATATTTCATACCGAAAGCTTTTCAATCTGAGAAATACTTATGGATCCGTTACCGTCCCTTGCAGCGTTCGCGATGAAAATATGGAACGCCGATAGAGGAAACGTACTTTGACGACGGAATTATAAACAGAAATGCTTATTTGTTTATCTTTGCTTGAAAGTGCTGTCGTAAAATAATCTTTTTTTTTATCAAGAAATCTAAATAAAAAAAGCTTTAGCTTTTGCTGTCTGTTTTAAACGTTCTATATTAAATAATGTTAAATAACGTTTATGTATACCAAATAATAATATTTTCTTCTTATTGTTATTATATTTCTAATTTCATTAATTTTATTATTGTTTAAAAATAGAATTGTTTCTTCTTTTTAATTTTTATTTTTTTAAAAATTATTTGTTATTTTATTACTCATAAAAACGTGAATATATGGCTGTATAAGATGTATAAATGTATGTAAATATCCGCAAGATATTGTGCTCGGATCTGTGGGTTTGCTAAGCCTAAATGACTGTACGGATCAGTCATCCCTGCAGAAAAATGATCTGCTCTTAGACATTGAAAATATGAGTATCATTTTTCTTCTGTAACTATGAACAAATTTTCTGAGAAAAAAATTTCAAGACGTTGAAAATTTACAAATAATTTTCTTCATAATCCTAATATTTCTGATATATTCAAATTTTGATGTTGTAGATATATATCTTTATATAAAATTTAAAAATAAATTCCAACATCTACCGTGCCCAATTGCAACGTGTTATATATAATTCGACTAGGAATAAATCCTCGAATTGCCAAAGTATTTGGTCGGTTTCTCTTATCTGCGACACGGCGTATAATGCCAACTATGAGATCAGCCGTAACTCAGGCTCGATTAAGTCGAATACTCCAACTATACGCCAGAGCTTGGCTAAAAAGCGGCGGTTTTCGGACGGCACTTCGCCGTTGCTCTTCGATCGCAAAGTTCTTGCCGAGGCAGATAAATGCAAGCGATTCGCCGCCGCGCACTCGATGCAATCACGTAGAAGGCCATGATAACGGGTTATTCAATTATCGGGCGATTCGCGCACGGTAATGGGGTACGATCGGTCGCGAACGGCCGACCGATCTGGGATCGAAGATTACGGGAGCCAGGAAAGGGATAATAAAAGTGTCCTGGACCAGGTCGCATCGCCAAGTTCCGTCAGACACGTTCGTCGACTCGCTGCCTTTTCTTTGCTTCTCACGACGTAGTCGTCCTATCGACACCTACTGCGAGGGCGGAAAGTTTCATTTCAATTACTTGGAGAACCGTTCAGAACTACAGCGTGATAACTCAGACGACTCAGGCAGATACATGGCTTCAATCGCTAAAAGGTCCTTCGACGATGACGCGAGTGTAATCCAAGCGAGAATGCGATGACCTATATGACTAGAGACTAATGTCACTTTATGATCATGTAATAACGTTATAACTTATTGCTATACATTAGCTTATACTAGATGCTCCAAAATTATTATCTCTTTTACATAACTATATTTTTAACTCAGATACAAATAAATAAATAATTTTTCTTTTGATCTATCGAAAAGAATTCTCGTTTAAAAAATTATGTCTTATATCATTTTTCTGTTTATACGTAAAAAATCTGTAGAAATGGCATAAAAATAAAGATAAAATTGTTATTTTTTTAATTAATGTATGAAAATCAGCATTTTTTAAAAGAAACTTCTAATTCAGGATCTAATTATATTAATTAATATATTACATTGCAGATTTTTGAATATTTCATAGATATGCAATGCAAAAATAATATTAATAAATTAATAAAAATAAATGTAATTAGAATATTTTTTAATTTT
>Ga0157364_1008946_pt1 | contig 10381 bp, 1 predicted proteins | sample AttsexASBM2_FD_111476 | JGI IMG/M metagenome (GOLD analysis project Ga0157364, IMG submission 111476) | Fungus gardens microbial communities from leaf cutter ant in Ribeirão Preto, State of São Paulo, Brazil - Atta sexdens ASBM2 | ecosystem: Host-associated > Fungi > Mycelium > Unclassified ... | reverse complement strand
TATTGTTAAGTCTGAGGTCTAATCCTTAGGAGGGGAGAGATGGCATAGTGGAAGAGCCCCCTGTTCATGTATATTATACCTACCTCAAATCTACTTGAGATTATGAGTTCAATTCCTTAGTAGTCCTTTGTGTTGGGTAACTATATAAAAAGATTAGGGTATTGATACTTCATACATAATTCCTCCTGTAGGCACGGACTGTCATTATGCCTTATGTAATAAATTGTTGACTTAAAAAAAAAAAGTCTAATCTTTAGATATAAAGGTATATATATAAAATAGTGATGGTCTGTGTGTAAGCTGTTTCTATCACATGATCAAAACTTGTATCTGATGGGAGCTGTCATCTATCATAACTATGAAATATACCATATATTATTGGAAACAGTTTGATGAGCACTTTCCAATGCAAGTTTGATTGTGTGAATCTGTTCAGTCATTCATGAGATATTAGCAAACAAAGATTTTATAGTTACTGATAACCTGATATCTCAGTTGTTCATTGTCATTTTTGTACATTCCACATATGTGCAGATAGCTCTTATTTAGAGCTTTCCAGTACAACTTAGTTTATGAAAATCAGTCTACTGGTTGTGAAGATACAAGCTGAATGAAGTTTGTGACAAGAGGTAAGACAGAGTTAGTAGTAAGTATTAGTCTTCCTCTTAGAATTGTACTCTAAACTAGACTTAATCTTAGTAAGTACTAGTAGGCCTCCTTCTTCTAGTCCTATCTTACACTGTCTACTAACTATTTAAACTACCAACTATTATTCTAATAAAAATATAAATGATTTTGATCCAAGAAGGTTGTTTTACTCTAAACAGTATCTCAGGAATATCTGCTGTTCTTCTATTAGAGCTTTGATATGACAAAGACTATTTACTACATTCATACAAGGTAATATATTCACAAAGCACTAGTAAGCTTTAATACAATATAGATGATTAGACTTCTTTTATCTAGTTAGTATACTTCTTAAGCTTAGGATTCAGTTATTCTTCTTGATCGAAAGCAGTATTGCTTTTAGTCAAGAATGATAAAAGAGTAAAAGAAAGAAGTAAATAAGGCTCTAAGTTGTATAGTCTCAAAGTAGATATCAAGTTCTAATATTACAACTTAAGCTCAAGTATAAAAGCAAAAGATAAGATGTTTAGAGCTTTATTAGATAAGAAGTCCACAGTAGTATAAAAACTGTTGGAATTAACATTCATAAGAAATTGATATCTGCCTCTTGTTGTGAAATAATGAAGTGTGAGAAGACATTTCCATATATATTAGTATAGGACATTATTATATTAGTCTATGACAATGAGAAGGCACATGACATGATATCATAGAGCCTAGAGCAGTCTAGAGTAGATGAGAAGAGTCTATAGTCTAGAATAGTCTAAAGAGGATGAGAGTAGTCTAGACAATAACATCAAAAAGCATGTTAACTATATTGCTACCACATAGTATACACATGGTATACATATGGGCAATGTATAGACATTAGGATAAACATACACAGTAGAAGCATAGCCATAGTATGGACCATATATAAGTAATATAAATAGGATAGCAATATAGTGGGGTTGTGATTTCCACTTGATATCTTGCTGAGATTTATTACTTGTGTTACTATTGGTCGTTGTAACTAGTGGTTGCCACAACACCTCTATTGAAAAAGAATAGAAGCTAAATGTCTCTATAGTTGACAAATAAAGTTTGGACAGTCTAAAATGAATAAAACACATAACTTTAGACATTTGCTTAGAGTTCTGTAGAAATGAGACCATCTAGGTCTAATCTGAATGAATGGGAGTATCAACAACTTTATTTCCTCCAAAGATTATAGTAAATAATGCAAAACAAAATAAATTTTCTGGAAGGTTTCTAAATAAAGAAAATATTATACAAGTTTTTTTATATTTTAAAAAAGCTATCTACTAGTATATAGTTCTTCAAACATTCTATAAATAAATATAAAGTATGTTAGCTATACTAGACATACTTATTGACTATTTCCATTAGGGCCGTCAGAAATCTTTTAAGTAGACTTGATTATTTTCTATTTTTTGAATCTTTTATAATTTCTTTTTTGGACTAAGCTAAAAAGTGATATTATATTATATATCAGTTATAAATATTATATCAATGTTACATATACCACAGTTACAGTCATATAGTCATATAACTTAGTAGAATATTATAGAAATTACTAGAAGAACTTAGTTTTTAGAATAGAAGTTTACAGACTAACTTCTAGAGATATAAAGTAGACTACTCTGTAGTAGGAACTCTATTAAGTTTTCTTATGTTACTTAATATATAAATATACTCTTGTTTTAATACTTAAATATAATATTATAATTTAAGTTCAAAAGTTAGAACAAGAAAAAAATCTTGTATTGGGTTAATACAAGACTATTACTAACCTACTCTAAAAACTATGTATACTATATGAAGTCAATATACTGTTAATATACTATATAATATTATTCTTTTAGAACTTTTTATGTCTTTCTATATGTTATATGATCATATGACTATGACTGTAATATATGTGACCAGATATGTAATATCTTGTTATGTAATATGTAATAGTTATGACATCATACTATGATCCTGACTCTAAATCCCAAATAAGAAAATAATTGAAAAATAAAATGAGAAAATAAAATAAAATAAACAAAGTCTATTGTTCTTAACTCTAATAGCTAAGTTATGTTAGCTTATCCAAAGTATACCTCAGTAGTCTTATTAGTATATTATTACTTGTTAAAGTAATAGTGCTAGAATAAACACTTATTATTATCAGTATCATGGTTCTCTTTACAGTTCAAGTGCTTGAAAGTATGAGGACAAGATATCCTAGCTGTAGTAGCTTCTTTAAAAGAGTTATATTTGAGATTAGTAGCTAATTCTTATAATACCAAGCTAGAAATCTGTAGTTTTCTACTTTGTAAACTATTATACTTTTAATATTCAGTGCCTTAATTACAACAAGTATATATTGAGTATTCCTGGTACTAGTAATTGTAATACTAAACAACTATAAAATATATAGCAGTTCTTTAGACTGTAGCTATATATCATCCAAAGTTAAATTATCAGAGATGCAAAGCTTGGACTCAAGTTTTTTCATTTAAAGTTTCCTTTTTTATTTTAATTTATCTTTTTTTTCTTCTAAACTTAGGGTTAGGGTTAGAGTGATGTCATGATTACACTATCACACATTAGTCACATCAGATGTCACAGTCACATTAATGGTCACATAATTATGAGGATACATAGAACATAATAGAAGGTTTGAGAATAATAATGTTATACAATATGTACAATATATATTGATCTCATAGCTAACATATGATCTTTAGTGTAGACTAAAAATAGTTGAGCACAGACCATCACTAGTTAGTATATATAGGTAAACATATTGTACTAAGAACTCCATCAAGTTCTCTTATATTAATCTTACTACAAGATTCCTTTTATAGATCAACCCTAAGGTCTTTAAGTTATAACATGAATGAGCAATTAATAAGAGTCTTATCTTAAAGCACTTCTGAAAGTCTCAAATATCAATCTAGATTACTGATATATTAAAGTTAAGAGATATCTTCATAATATAAGCTATAGATACTAATATAATACTCTTAAAGAGAGGAGAGCTAAAAAAAGCTGCTACCATTTAAGTAAAAGTAATGGGCAAAGAAGTATTAGAGTCATAGTAAGGAATACCTAAAACCTTTAAAAAAGATTTAGACTGAGACAAGCAAGGCTCTACCTCAGTAGTCTTATTGAGACCTAATGTCTTTTTTAGCTACTGCTTAATTACTTTCAGCTCTGCTATTAAGGCAACAGAGTTGGTAGATATTAACACACTATTCCATGTCTTAGGAATAGACTTTACTCTAAGCTTAGAGTAAGCCTCAACCAAGCTCTTATTACAAAATTTAGCTCTAGAAGTAGTATTGGACACAATAATCTTTACAATGAAATAATTAAGTGAAATTAGGATTTGCTATCTAGTAGGTCTATGGGTCATTATTTTAAGTATTCTTGAGATGTTAAAATAACTGGCACTTTTTTAGAAGTACTTGCACTATCTAAGCTAGCCTAATATAGAAATAATTGTAGTTTGAAGGAGGTTAGAAAATATCTTCTAAAGCTGTAACAAGCATAAAAAGTCTTTATGAAATAAGGTAGAAGTAAATCTTAGAGCTTACTGAATAATGTTGGCTTTTACAGTCTAAGCAAATGATTTGATCTTGACCTTAGGTTAGAAGTACAGTATGAAGTGTATATATAATAGTAGCCAGATGTCAAAGCTAAGCTTGACATTATGCACTTTTAGTATAACTGGTTTAGTAGCTGATCTATTCCTAATACTAGAGCTTGATAGTCTTAAATTTTATTATAGATAGACAAGATGTTGCTGGTTTGGAGACTGGACAAGTTGTCACAGTTATAGGAAGAGGGAGAGCCCATGAAATAAGCTGTCTTGTTTCTAAAGTCAGAAAGAGACATAAAATGAAAGGAAAAGACTTTACCCTTTCCTTTATGCTTTTTGTTAGTAACCAGAGTAAAAGTGACTTCAGCCTCTGGTACATCAATAGCTATCTCAATATCAGGATAAGATATTGAAACAAGATCAAGACCATAGATAGTTCTTATAGCTTTCACAAGAGTAAAAGCATCAGATTGAGACAAGACTTTAAAGCAATCCCACATAGCTTTAGAAATTGCCTAGAGCTGGTCTCAGATATAAAAGCCAACTTCAAAAATAGTAGAGAATTGGTCAATAGAATATTCTTCAAGAGAATATTTTTTATAAAGTATACAAGATGCTTAAGGGATAAAGAAAGTATCTTAGCATTAGTCTCAAGATGCCTAAAATAACCAAATAGTGACAGCACATAGTGGTTTCTACTCCACAGCTCAGCATCATGAACAATGTTGTTATTTTCTAATTAAAAGGATAATTTATATTGGACAGTAAGTGCTTTGTAATATAACAAGTTTGAGGTCTCTCTCTTGAATACACTTATTTGCTAGCTCTATAACTAACTTTGGAGAGCAAATGGGGTGACTCTGAGGACTCAACAACATATTGAAAACTGTCCTAGAGACCAAAAGAAAGTACAAGATTTATTATTGATATATTTGGATTTTTCAAGTTAACCATGGTAGTAATTAGAGAAAGAGAGTGATGTGTTCTTTTATGCTCCTAAGCCCATCTTTGATCTCTCTCACTAGACTTTGTAAACTCAGACAAACTCTATAGCACATATGAAACTTGGTGCTCATATTTCAACTATCAGAAGTATAGTATGAAGTATATATATAATACTAGCTAGATATCAAAGATAAGCTTGACATTGTACACTTTTAGCAAAACTGGTTCAGTGGCTGGTCTGTTCCTAACACCAACATTGTTGTCAAACTCTGCTTATGTATAAACTTCATGATTGGAGTTTTGTTATCTATTTTGTATCTTTAGATATTTGTCCAATCTTTGTTTTATAAGGTTCATGACTTAATTATAAGTATAAGAACAAAAAAGGAACCTTGTATTGAGTTAATACAAGAGAATTCAATAGAGTTTCTACTACAAAGTAATCTACCTTACATACTATATAGTAATTGTTTGTGTATTTTAACACCAACCTACTCTAAAGTATAACTAAAATCTTTCAGTAGTTCCATAATGTTCTACTATTGTATAATTATGTAACTGTAACTGTGACCCACATGACCTATAATGTGATATTATACTACATCTTTATTATACTTTGTGATTTTTTGTTATACTTCTTTAGATAAGTTTATAAAAGAAAATAAATAAACTAAAAAACAAAAAAAATTCAAAACTTAAAGTCTGTTGAGTTTATTTGTCCAAGTTGTCTTTATCTTAGAATTAGGTTTTAGAAAGATAAACTTTGATAGAAGTATGTTTTATTTCTGTTATATACTAAGACTGTTCTCTACAGTAGTGATATCTTATCCAATCTCTAACAAAAGCTTGTCTTCTACAATAGCCTTATTTCCACAATATATTTTCTACAGCAGTGTTGTAATCAATCCTAAACTCCTCAAGTACTCAGTTTTCCATAGTAAAGTTCTCCTATCAATTTCTTTTAGTATCTTACTACTGAAATCTCTACTTAAAGCTATACTCTAAAACTCCCAAGTATTTCTTATATAAAATTATGTTTGTATTTATATATAAGACTAGTAGTTACACTGTACTTTACTAGTCTAATAATTGATTATTCAAGTTGAACTTAACCCCTAGTGTTCTTTGGCAACATACTACTTTCAGTACTCAGTTTATTTAGACTTTGTTCTATTTTCTAAAGTTGCAATCATACAACAGTCAGATGGTATAGCATATAAGCTGAAGCTGTTACAATCTTAAAACCTTAGAGTTGGTCAAAGAAAAAAATCTTGGATTGAGATAAGTATAAGAGAACTCAATACTGTCTATCTTATATATGCTAGACTACTAGTCCATGCTATACTTCTATTAGCCTACCTTAAAAAGCCATATATTATCCTTAAGGTTGATATATGTGTAACATGCTATATGATATTATTTTCTTCCAGAATCTTTTATAATGTTTCATTGTGATATGTGATCATGTGACTTATAATATTATACTAATCTCTAATCCTAAGTCTAAAATAAAAAATAAAATGGAAAATAAAAGAAAAATAAGAAATAAAAATAAAATAAAATAAAGTCTACGGTTTTTAACTCTGATAGAAGCCAAGGTTGTTCTGGAAAGCTTACATCACTGTACACTTCATATGAGGTATCTATACTTAGTACATCTCCAAGCCAACCCTACAAGCTTTTACCTCCTAGTATAAATTATGTCTAATAATTTTTGGTAGTTTTTAACTATGCTGGTATTATTATTTTTTGTATATTTTTCTACATGAATGATACTTAATACCTTCTAATTTATATCTTTCTCTCAAAAGTAGTATACAATCTATTCTAACTTGAATCTTTTTCTATAAAGGTAGTACTTAAAACTCTGTAAGTATTTCATCTTTAATAAAGTTTGCTTGACTAATCTCTAATATTTTTTGGACCAATTTGATTACAAATTTGATTATTTGTAGGATATTATAGACTAACTTCTAAAACATCTAAGATACTTATCTTCTAGTTACAGATAAGATTTCTGACCAGTCTTAAGTGTTTTCCATATTTGTATATACTTATATACAAATCAAGTTTCCATGTTTCATTACCTAGTGACTTGTTACTTAGACTTCAGATTATCTTATTATCTGGAGATTATTATTATGACTTAAGCCAAAGTATTTAGCAAAAGAAGAATCTTGTATAAGATTTATACAAGAGAACTCAATAGAGTTCCTGATACAAGTTGTCTACCTTATATAGTCTGTGTTTGACTATATCTGACCTACTCTAAAGACTATATATAATTCTTAAGATCAATATATAATAAACATATTGTATAATCTCACTTATTTCAGAATCTTCTATGTTCTTTTTTATATTATATAATAATGTGACTGTGACATGTGTGATATCACATCACTATTCCTTAACTAAGTTTTAATAAAAAAAATTAGAAATGGAAAAATAAGTGAAAATGAAAATGAAATTTTTAATCTGATAATTAAATTTTAGTGGCTTGTAAATCTTAGTAATATACTTTTTCTCTTAACATCTCTACACTTTAACTTTATCTGAAATTATAGTTATATAACAAGTAGTTAGTATAATATATAAGTTAAGTGCCAAGATTATTATTTACATTTAGTTACAAGTTTCTGTGAATAAGTACTTAGCTTGATCTGCACCCTAAATATCATAAATTTATCCTTATAGATAATCATTTTGCTCCCAGATAAGTACTCAACTTGATCCAATCCTTTTTGTACAACTAATCATAAATATCTACTTAAAGTAAGAATTATACTTAATATGAAGCTAAACAAGTATATTAATGTAGAAACTGTTAATATAACTAGATATAGTCTATAGAATCATATAGAGTTTACAATAACAGAATGAGCTACTCTTAATACTTAGATAGTTTATAATAATCAAGTAAAACATTAGACAAAACATGCTAATCTAATCTCAAAATTATACTAAATAGTTAGAAACTCAAATAAAATGATCTAGAAGAATAACTGGATTGGTAAAGGCTTATTGAATAATAATCAAAGAGATAAGATTATATTTATCTCAGAGATAGTATCTAAAGGAGTTTTGAAGTTAAGGTAGTAATGTTAACTTAACAAACTCCATGAGGTTAACAGTAGTGTTTGAGACTTGTGGTCAGAGATATCAGATATAGTTCACACCTTATTATCCAAGATTCAGAAAAGACATCTTAGAAGTCCAGGACTAAGTATTTTTTATGTTTTCTGAGAATACAGATGTTAGAGTTATGAATATTAGACTTTATTTTATTTTGTTCTCTTTCTCATTTTTATTTTTATTTCAATTTATTTTCAATTCTCTATTTTAAAAACTAAGGTTGTGGTTTGGTGTGATATTATATGTCATGGTCATACTGTCACATGATCACATGTTATAATGGAAAACAGTAGAAGGTTTTGGAAAGAATGATATTATACAATATGCTATACATATGTTAATCTTAAGGAAAATACTTAGTCATTTAGGATAGGCTAAAGTAGTAGAGTATAGACTAGGAGTCTTAAATATATAAGGTAGATGATCCTATACAGAGTTTTCTATTAAGTTCTCTTGTATAAATCCTATATAAGATTCCTTTTCTTGATCCACTCTAAGATCTTGAGATCATAACATTAGAACTTGATACTCTTTCCAGAGACTGTTCAATATAGGACCCTCTCAATACTCTTATTCTTTTATCATTCTCAACCAAGGGACAATACTATCTTTTAGGCAAAAAGAATTGCTGGGCCCTAGACATAAGTGGTATACTAGTTAGACAGAGGAAGTTTAGCTGTTTGTTTGTATTAAAGCCTACTGGTATATTTCAAACATATTACCTTTTGTGGATGTATTTGGTACAAACTTCTATTATCAGCTCTATGCTATAGGTTTACTTATGATCTGTCTATGCAAGAAAACAGCAGGTGTTCTTAAGATCTTGTTTAGAATAGAACAGTCTTCTTAAACCAAAATAAGTTACCTCTTCTTTAAAGCAGTAGTAGAAGTAATCAGTAGACAGTGCAAGGTAGGACAGAAAAAAGGCCTACTAGCACTTACAAAGATTGCTTTAAGTTCTGAGTATGAGTTAGAAAGTGAGGTTAGTACCAACTCCTCTTCTTTACCACTATATACCTCATCTCTTTCCACACCACCACTACTATCATCATCATCATCACCAGTTTCACCCTCTCCTTTTTACAACATGAGCTGTCATGACATAAATTTACAGGTAATTATTAGACAGTAGCAGGAGCAGCTTGGAGCATTATAGATACAGCTTCAGATTCTTTAGAAAAGAGAAATGGGAGAAGGAGGAGCAAGTATAGAAGTAGCTAAGCTATAAACATTTGATGGGACTTCAAACTAGGTTTTGGGTTTTATTATGATATACAAGTTATATCTAAATATAAAGATAAGAGGGGCAGTAGTTGAAGAACAAATCTAGTAGATTTTATCATATGTGCAAGGAGGATTTGCAGATGTATAGAAGAAGAATATTTTAAAAGATCTAGAGGGGGGATCATTAGAATATGAAACAGCAGGAGAATTTTCAGTAGATATAAAGAAAGAGTTTGGAGGAGAAGATAAAGAAACAGTTAAAGTAGCAGAACTAAAAATAATAGAGCAGGGAGGAAAAACAATGGAGAAGTTTATTCAGAAATTCAGGAGAGTAGTGACAGGAAGTGAGTATGAGAGAAAGCTACTAGTGGAAGAGTTCAAGAGAGGAATAAATAGAACTATATACCAAAAACTGATGAAGTCAGAATGGCAGCCTATTTCAATTGAATAATAGTATGAGAGAGCAATTACTTTGGATAGAAATTGGAGGGAAAGCAGGAGAAAAGAAGAAAGAATAAGGGAGTGAAGAGAGCAGAGGCTACAGTGTTATGACTTAAGAATCTTAGAGGTAGTTAAGAAGAGGAACCTTGTATAAAGTTTACACAAGAAAACTCAATAAAGGACTCTGTGCAGGATTGTCTATCTTATATACTAAAATATTATGGTCCATGCAACTACTACTTGAGCCTACCCTAAATAACCATGTGTTTGCCTTAAGGTTAATATATATTATATATGTGGTATAACATTATCTCTCCAGAACCTTTTATGTCCTTTTTTTGCCACTATATAACTTGTGACTATTACTGTGATTGTGTCATGTGACCTGTGACCATTACATCATGCCAAATCCTATCCCTA
>Ga0157364_1008944_pt1 | contig 10382 bp, 4 predicted proteins | sample AttsexASBM2_FD_111476 | JGI IMG/M metagenome (GOLD analysis project Ga0157364, IMG submission 111476) | Fungus gardens microbial communities from leaf cutter ant in Ribeirão Preto, State of São Paulo, Brazil - Atta sexdens ASBM2 | ecosystem: Host-associated > Fungi > Mycelium > Unclassified ... | reverse complement strand
ATGGGAGAAAGTAGTGGCCAGCGATGGACAATACTTTGAATCATAAATGTATAACCAGTTTTTTACAATAAAGCCTCGAATTTCGGAAAAAACGGCGGAAGCAAAGTTGTACACCTAATATATCAGCACTATCTATCACAAGACCAATTAATGCTACAAGGAATTTCGACTCTGTTGACATTCCCAGTTCGCAAAGCATCCGTATTTTCCACTCGATGAAAAAACTTTTCTTGTAGACTTTCAATCTTAGGTCTACAACTCGGTATCGTTCGTTCCAGTAATGTAACCTCAGCTGCACGCTTATTTTTAAGATATGGATTCTAAAACTCTTATATCAAGCAAATATATACCTGACGTGACAGCTGTACGAGCCAAAAATAAGTGAGTTTTTAAATCTTCTTTGATTTTTTCATGAAATCCAGTGGAGCTGAGGTTCTGTTTGTACTTAATTCTGTAATAACAATTTGCAATCCATAAATCCAATTCGAAGATTTTTTACCGAGTGAAAATGTCGGTAATACAGATTGCTTTAGCAACCTCTTAAGGATAATTGTTAGAACTCTTCGGGGGGGGGGGGAGGCTACCAGAACCCTTAAGAAAGTACACGATTTCCTAAAAAAATTTTTCAAAGAAATTAAAAAAAATTTTTTTTAGAAATCCGTAATTCTGTTAAGAGTTCTGTTAATCCCCCAAAGAATTCTGAGGATTATCCTTAATAACCGATGCGCTAGAATCAATATCTAAAAAGTTCTAGAAGTAGTTTGAAGTTTCAGATTCTGAATTTCTCTACTTCAAGGCGATAGAACTTTCTTATTTCCAATCTCAGCTATTTGATTATTAAGAGTATTCATTAGATCTCTTCCGGGGGTTATTACTTATGACAAAATGCTGGATATCTAAAAAAAATTTTTTTTCCAGAAATTTTTTTTTGGAAAAATTTTTTCGGCAATCCAATGTTTTCTTGAGAGTTCTAAACCTCTCTCCCCCCTCCCCCTCTCTCTCAAATCTATCGATTGTCTTATATGGATCAAGGTATTAAAATGAACCATAAAGAAGTTATAGCCTATAGTCAAAGTTTCAGAATCGTGAAGTTGACCCTCCCTCCTCCCCCCCCCCTGATATTTTAAATGATGCTTTCATCACTTTAATCAACGGAACTCTTTCTAAAATTGATAGAGAACGCTAGAACTCTTCGGAAAGTAATCAAACTTCTATTTATTTTTTCCAAGTATTAAAAAAGTGGGGCCAGGTTCACAAAGGTAATCTGACGACCGTGTTTGACTGCTAAACGGCTTATTATTGGGTCACGCGTTCTTCGGTACATCACGGGTATTGGTAACACTTAACAATATATATATATGTATATATATATATATATATATATTTATATATATATATACATATATTTATATATATATATACAGGGTGTTCCGCAATTTTTTGTCAAGTGCTTTTATGTAGATAGAGCAGACTAAACTGAGTCGAAAAATTCTCTACCATTGTGCAATTTTCGCAATGGTTAACGAGATATTAATTACTAAAAATTGTCAAAATTAGCAATTTTTATTGGTTTTCAATAATTTTTTACTCAAATTATACAATAATTTTTTACTATCAACTTTACAGAAAAACAGCAAAAGACAAAAATTACTTATTTTCTTCTCAGAAAGTTCTGAGAATTTTTTCAGAATTTTTTAATATCGCATTTTCTCATGTTGATAAAAATAATTGCCAATAAGAAAGGATTAAAAAGTTGATGAAAAATTCTGAAAAATTAAATATCTTCTATATTTACAGGAATGATTTAGAAATGTCCGTTGCAATCTGATAGAAGTTACAAAATGTAATGCTCGTTCTTGTTAAAAAACTTTTGTATAGACGTTATGCTTTAAAAAATGTTTGCTAACAAATGACTACAAAGAGACGTGAGACAAAGAATCGTTAAAGGAAGGGGGAGATTCAGTATGTTAGCAACGAAGGAAGAGAAATTTTAAGAGTATTAATTGTAATATAGAATCATACAGTTCAGGTAGAGATTTCATGTTAATTTGTTTATTTAATGCGTTTTTTGTCTCTTAATAAAAACCATCTCTGAAATCAATCTCTTATTATATGACAGTTCACTATTCAAAATTTTTATTGTACATCATCCCAATCAAAGTTGTTTTCAAAATTAATTCGATGATTGGAAATAAAACAGATGGAAAACTCGTCTTTTTATTTATATCCTTAATATTAGGTGTGGGAAAAAGTTCGTGGCATTTTTCCCGTTAGATGTAACGGGAAAAACGCCACGAACTTTTATACCTACCTACACCTACTACCTAATATGTTCAGAAACTCTGGTTTTTAATTGCCTTTTTAGTCTGGCCGATATATGAAGTGTCACAATTATGACATGAAATTTTTATGTCATGTACCATCTTTTCCAGAGAATCTTTTCCATTGATAATAAATTTATTTATTAGGAATCGTGAAAGCAGGTTTAAAATTAGCACTTTTAGTATTTTTAGCTTAATGTATGAGAATGACTCAGGGACAGCCTTAATCAATGGCATAAAATAACGCGTATCGTTCTGTCGGATATCATTATAGTTAATACTACGATTAATGTGGAATTTAATTCGTATGGATAGCTGAATGTATGAAAGGAAGAGGATAACTATTCTTGAATAATATGTTGATCATATCTATTAATATTTTTTTGGTGGAATTTAGGATAGGATAACAATATTTAATAATGTAACAATATACAGACTATTTAACAATGTACAGACTTAATTTATAGATGTGTAATACAATAATTATAGATTTATCTCAACTTATGAAATATATCTGTTCCCATAATAAATATCTGTACAATATTTTTGCTTAACTCAGACATTTCAAGTAACGCAAACTGTCCACTACTGGGAGATTGCGTGGGAATTTTTTTACAAATTTTTGGCTCGTAAATCGAACGTGAGTATTATTATAAAAAAGTTGTTACGTTTGGAAGGATATGATTGGACAATGCTTGAGATTTATTAACAGTATTTATTAACAATGTTTATTACTGATTAATCCATACGTTATTTTACGTTATTTTACGCAATTACGAATTTGTACTTCATTAATTTTACTAAATTGTTTTTTTTTGTTTCTCTGCAGACAGCGAAATAATGCATCGCATTTGCTCTACATGCGGTTAGAGAGGAGACACATTATTTCCACAGAAATCGTGATAAGAGTAATTCATGTGACTTATGCAATCTCGTGACAATTTGTTTCATCCTGAAATACACTCACATTTCGATCTGCGGAATATATGAATGTTACATCCCACGGTTACAACGAATCGCAATCGTGAACTCTATCGTGCTATCACAGTAGGAGTTCGCTCTTGCGAAACCGAACGATGCTTCGAAATATTACCAGGGAAGGTCGCAAGAAATAGTGAAAAATCACATTAGAACCACAGAGATGTGGTGAGACAAATTGGATTATTACATGTCATTACATCCGTTACTGAGCAGATCGAGTCACGATTCCCTGCTAGATGCCAATCGCGCGGATTAATAATGGTTGAAATCACGGCGTGAACGGCAAAATCCATGCGAATAGATATACTTATTATATTATTCGATAAAACAAGAACGAGACAAGGTTTTTTTTGACGTTGGATAGGAATCCAGCTTCCAAATTGTTCTATCACATTACAATTTTGAGAAATTTACGTTTGAAGTCACAAGAAGAGCTATTTTTACATATTTTATGTCATATTATAACTATGATATGTGACATGCTGGAGAAATTTTGTTACATTTAAAATGAAGTATATTATAGAACCCTCAATCTTCAAAAGGATTTTTTAGTCTATAGTTAATAAGACATTCATAGTTAAATATAAGATCTATTATTAAAAAGTGAATTAGGTCATTAATGATTTATTAAATTGTGTTTATGTCGTTCTTGTATGTTCTTGTCGTTCATATAAGCAAAATTTTTTTATCTCACACTATATTTTCTTTTGTAATTCGAGTTTACATCGTTCTATATAAATTGCTTTTTTAATTTAATCGTTTTGAGTGAATATCCTGTGTCAAAAATTATTAGAAGCTAATATTCAATTAATCATATTGCTCTCGATCATATTTACTTAAAAGAATAACAAAGTATAAGATAATTTTAAGATCTTTTATTAAAAAAGATGGAATGGTCATAAAAAAAAGCTAGATCTTTAGTGCTTAAATAATTCAATCTGAATTACTATATGTAGGTATACATATAGTAATTCAGATTGAATTATTTAATATAACTATGATCGTCTAAAAATGAAAGTTGTTAGTTGTTACACTGAAAAACATGATTTCAGATCTAGCTTTTGTTGTTTTCAAAAATAAACTTTTATTACATTGATCTTTACTTAGCTTGTGTAATAAGCGGTTTGGTTGTTATGAAATAATATATAATTTACATGCAAGAGCTTTCATTAAAAGTCGATCCTTTTATTTTTTTCTGTTCTCCGTATAGCCATGAGGGGATGAGTACTGGAGCAGGAGATGGAGGTGCAGGCAGTGTAGGAGGTGTTCAGAACAGCGGCGGTGGCAGGAACACCCCGCCGCATGGCTCGCCTACCCCCATGGATAAGGCGACTTTAAAAGTCCATCTTCCCAATGGTAAGTTATTTTATCATCTCATTAAAGAATTCGTTGCATTAAGCGAGAAAATAGAAGAACCAATTGACGAAACATACTTGCTTCTCATTAGAACAAATAAAATCAGTATTAAAGTAATTATTTTAAAAACCGCAATGTGAACAACACAAACAATTAAGAATAAAGGCCATCAATTCCAATCCTGTAAATCCCATCAATTCCAATCCTGTAAATCCCATCAATTTCAATACTGTGCATCGAAATTATTTTTAGTCTTGAAAATCCTTTTTAGACTATTCGTTCTCTACAAAGTACATTAAAAACATAGAATTTAATTACTCTAGATGATAAGAAGTATTGAAAAAAGGATTTATATCTCATTCTCAAAAGGTTAAGATAGTCAAAAAGGATGTTTTATTTTATTATATGCACATTATTGTATGCACTTTTAGTGTCCAAAAACAAAGCTCCTAATAATTGGTCATGTTAATAACAGCTTATAAACTTCGATATTAATATGTACTAAGTAATGGTTGCAAGAATAACCCTTATGAAAGCCAAATTGGGAATCGAAAATAAACCTTCCAATTCAATGAATCGTTCAAGTCTTTTAATAATCAATTTTTCTAATTGTGTACCTACACGAGAGGCTAAAGAAATAGGTCGTAATCTTTTCTTATTAGGTTTAGGAATAAGAATCATATTAAATTCTTTCCATACATCAGGAAAATTATTATACTACAAAACACCATCTGATTAAAGGAAATGAATAGGACTTCAATCGCTGAAGAGATAAAGCAGGAAAGAAATTAACATATTAATTAGATCAGGACCTGCAGCACTTTTAATTTTTAGAGAGTTTATCAATTTAATAAGTTCTTCAATTTGAAAAGTAGTAAAAATTCTATCAGTTGAAAGAATATTTAAAAGATTATCAAATTTATTAAAAGACGAAGCCAAGTTGTCCATAGTAGGATCAACTATTTCATTAATGGGTGTGTGAGATGAAAAATTAAGTTTTGTATTGTATAAGCGCAGTTTTTAAAGAAATTAATCATTTTCCAGAAAGATAAACTTTAATCAATATCATTGACAAATTTTTATCATTGAAAAATATTTCTTTATTTTGAGCGATAATTTTCCTGGCTTTATAAGAGGCTTGTCAATAAACAATAAGAGATTTCTTGGACGATGAAGATTTTAAAACGTCAGTTTTCCTTCATTCTTTTACTGTCTCGCTACTTTACTGTCCCTGTTCTACGACTTAAGTTGAACCTTAGGAACATTAAGTTGAACCTTAGGGACATTTGGGTAATGGATTTGGATAATATTCGGAATTGGATAATATATCGAATTTAATTAAATGGTTAAAATTATCAATTTTAACTATTTTAAAATTATCAAAGTTTACAGCCAGTTTAAAAAAAAAGAATCTAAAACAATTCTGAGCTTTATAAAATAAAATATTCGTGAGTGAAAAATTTCGAGGAATTGAATTCTTTCATGAATAAGCTTGTTAAATTTAGATTTATCAAAATTTTTTAAAAATATTTTAGGTCTACTCGAATTATTTAAAGTCGTCTCTGAATTAAAAACCCCAAGTATTTCTATCAAGACAAGACAGTGATCACCGCTAAAAAGTTCATTCAAACTGACCATTGACAAGAAAAACTCAAACTAGCCGAAATAATCATTAAATCTGAATCACTATTGTAATTGTATTAACTGAAATTCTTGTACCACTCCATCATTTAAAATTAAAAATGTGGAATTATATATAAATTCCATCAAAGATTTACTAGTATAACAGTATAATTATCTCTAGATGATCCCCAGAGATTATGTTGAGTGTTTAAAATAATCCCACCCACGGAAAATTGAATCGGCAGAATATTAAACAAGCACAAATATCTGAATCATCTTTAAACCCAAAAAGATAGAACAAATCTTGAGAAATCCTAAAAATCAAAGATTCAGTTTCACAATAGTATATAAAATACTTTATTCCTGCGAAGTACACATTGGGGAGACTGGGAGAATGATTAACTTACAGATAAAAATCACCAACGTGATGTCAGATTAAAGCACGTTACATAATCAGCATTATCAGAATACAAGAATAAGAACAAGAATTTGAAATAAGATATCAAGTATTGTTTGATAAACTATAACAGCCAACATTATATCATATTAGGAGTGTAATTTAGTTTCGAGGGTTTTTTCTCAAAAACTGATTTATTTAAATAAGATAATGAATGTATACTTTAATCAAAATATTTTCCTTTTGAATAACTTTTACCCATCTTTTTGACAAAAGGACGATGGATTCCGCGATAATAAAAAGATTCTGCTTTGGAATTGATTCAATTTTTAACAAATTTTTATATATCTTTCTTCGAAATATTGAAAGTGTGTATCCTCTAGAGCATGTTGCATTAATCGGAATAAGTGAAAATCAAATGGAGCAATGTCTGAAAAATACGCGAGATGCAGTAAGATTTCCAGTTCTAATAGCTTCACTGATAATGCAACATGAGATCGAGCTTTAACGCGAAGAATCATGATTACTTTGCGTTATTTATTCGCAATTAAAAATCGTTTTTTGTCTATGCTTGTTTTAATTGTTATCGGCAACAACTGTTGTCAGCTGTGACAGTTTCGGATTTGTTATAGTATATAACATAGATAGGATAGTTCATAGTATATAACATCTTGATCTCACCAAATACACAACAATACTTTTAAATCATGAATATTGTGCCTCGAAATGAATGTTGCTAGTTGGCCTGGATCAATCCATATCAATCTTTTTCGTTTGAGATTATCAAAATAGATTCATTTTTCATCTTCAGTAACAATTTGGTACAAAAACTCTTCTTTTTTTCTAGCGATCTAGCGATCAATGAAATGCAAATATTCAATCGGTTCGCAATAGCATTTTCCGATAATTGATATGAAACTCATTTTCCTTCTTTGTGAATCTTTCCCGTAGCATGTATAATTTCGTAACTGTTGTACGATCAATATTTAATTCTCTGGCAAGTTCTGAAATGGATTATGCTAAATTTTCGTCCAATAATGCTTGCAAATCTGCATTTTCCAGCTTTTTTAGTTGTCCCGACCGATCTTTGTCATTAACATTGAAATTATCTTTTGAATCGTCTGAACCAATATTCACATGTCTTAATTGAAACAACATATTATCATAAGTTTCTATCAGAATTCAATGATTTTTAGCCGCCGTTTTTTAAAATGGTATAAACATGATATTTACTGCGTCTATTGTTAGAAAATGATTAAATATCATCGAGTTATAGTAAAGCATTAAGAAACAATAGCTGCGATTGAAATGTCTTCGGTAACATTGACAGTGTCATCTCTTGCAAAACCTTCAAAACTAAATTACACTCCTAATACAATGTTCACGAAACGTTGGCATTCTAAGAATTTGGATTTGGATACGGAGATAATCCGCGAAACGCATAATTTCTGAATAAGGCACTTTACTCTTGTTCGCGGCCTTTGGGTTCGGCTTTTTTGTCAGTTAATCGATTTGTAATGTTTCGATATCGATAATACTATATATCTGAGTTGTGTTTGAAGTGAGATTAGTACTATCCGAGATCAAAATCTTCGGCCAACGAAATACTTAGAAATAATCTTTAAGATATCTTTAAGATATCTTAAGGATTACATTGTCGTTTTTACCACAAAAAGTTTCACGTGTTTGTTAAATACATCTACGATATTCTACATATTTCTTCGCAATATTTGGTTGATCGACAAAACCAAAATGATTGATGAGCACCACTGCAAATGATTCCCGTTTTGAATTATGAAAAAAACCTTTGACTTTACTCGATGACTTCGGAAACGAAATGCGTTTAATACACTTCTGTATGTATACGCGAATTTTGTTTTTTACGTCGATGGATCAGTACTTTTTCTAATAGTTCCACAAAAGTTTTGTCAACAAAATGTCCAATCATCGTGATATTTATGTAGCACTTTTTGCTCTACGGCTTGCAGCACATAAAAAGCTCATCCTTTTTTTTTATATATGAAGCCATTTCTCATTTCATACGTTTTCTACTCAGATTTTAATCCCCTTATCGCGATATCCTGAGATTGACACACGAACAAATTGAACTCGTATTATCTTCGACCACCACAATACTATTCGCCCGACTAAGAACAACATGCATTATCTTTTTTTCTGGCCGATCATCACCAATGCGTCATCCGTAATCTTGAAGTATACCTTGCAAATAAATGTAAAACCGTTTTACGTAAATAATCACTAGTTTCTGACTTTTAGAGAATAAAAGATCGAATGGAGATATTTATCGGCTTTTCGTTACATAAGCACCGTATCAAAACTTTGTAAACTTGCGTCACGATGTAATCCCGTCGGATTATCCGGACTGTAAATCGACAGAATTGGAGCCTCTTTAATTTCTCTTTAATAAATTCAAATGCTTCCGTTTCTGATCGAACTCAAACTTCATTCTCTTTTTAAGCAATGCAATGGACTAGCAATTGTCACTAAATTTTCGATAAATTTTCTAAAATATAAGCTTAACCTGAGAAAGCTTTGCATATCGCGTATATTCTTAAGGGTGGAGAAATTCGATATGACATTGATTTCATGATCATTTGGATGTACATCTTCTTGCGAAATGATGTAATCTAAGTAAGAATTCTATTTCTTCATATAAAAATCAGCATTTATCTAAGCGCTCGAGTAAGTTTTGAGAAAATAAAATACTTTATTGGCATGACATTCCAACATTAAAATTCCATTGTTCTGATCTGAGGAGTTCCCATTTCTTTTTGACGAGATGAAGAATTCTAAATATTTATAACAAGAATTTCGCTTAATAATCATTTTTAAATAATTTTTTAAAAATAACTTCTTATCGAAAATCGAAATCGAATAGTGCTGAGCGGCTTTAGCTTTATTTTGTAAATATCTAGAGCTAAAATTCCAGATGTGTAGAGATAAAGTTTCATAAAAAAATTTCAAGAAAAAAATTAAAAATTTTTGAAAAATTAATTTTTAGATATAATAATTTCTGATTAGAGTTCCTCTAATTAGAATTCCTGCTTCCTTTTAACAAAATGAAGAGTTTCCTATAGTTTATAATTCTACAGTTTATAACTTTATAGTTTATAAGTTTCTCTATAGTTTAATTATAGCTCTATTTTGTGAATATCTAGAGTTCCTGACACATAAAAAACAATTTTGACACATAACAAAATTAATAAAAAAAAATAAAAAATTTTTGAAAAAAAATTCTTTTGTACAATAATTCCCTGTCCAGAATTCTAACCAGAACTATTGGAATTTTTTAAAAGATTTTCAACATCGGACTTAGAAAATTTTCGATCACCTAGCAAATGTCTTGCAAACCATTTTTTTAATCGCTTTATGATTTATTTTTTTGAGAGTTCCAGTAATTCTGATTAGAGTTCTGGATAGTTCTTGACGAGTTCTATTAAAAAGTATGAGATCATAAAACTATTAAATGACTATATAAGGAGATATATTAGGTATACAACTTTGCTTCCGCTGTTTTTTTCCAAAATTCGAGGCTTTATTGTAAAAAACTGGTTATACAATTATGATTCAAAGTATTGTCCATCGCTGGCCACTACTTTCTCCCATCTTTCGGGTAGTGTACGAATCCCGCGTCGAAAAAACTGGTCATCTTTTGAGGCTATCCACGAATCGATCCAATTTTT
>Ga0157364_1008943_pt1 | contig 10382 bp, 5 predicted proteins | sample AttsexASBM2_FD_111476 | JGI IMG/M metagenome (GOLD analysis project Ga0157364, IMG submission 111476) | Fungus gardens microbial communities from leaf cutter ant in Ribeirão Preto, State of São Paulo, Brazil - Atta sexdens ASBM2 | ecosystem: Host-associated > Fungi > Mycelium > Unclassified ... | reverse complement strand
TAGAATACTAAAACTTTTCACGGAATTGTCATCGCTTAAGTGTTCTATATAATTATTTTGATAATTCAACAAAATTATTTTTAGATCTACATTTAACTAAATTTTTTAACATGTCAGCAAATCCGTTCTTTCTGCGAGAGATAAAATATAAAGTAAATAAATATCACTATCGGCGGAGTTAATGAGAATATGTTACGTTATTGAACATTTTTTCTTGTAATGAGATTACTTTGCGTATTTACTATATTTATCTTTAAATGAAAAAAATTAATTTTATTTTTCTTCTTTTTTAATTAGACGCTATATGTAAAAGTCAGTGATATCGAATATCTTCGCGAATAGTGAAACATTGAAAAAAGTTTTAGTGTTAATTAATGTGAAATAAAATTTAATTTAAATAAAATTTAAATTAAATAATTGATAAATTTATATAACAGTTAATTTAACAAATGAATATATCGGCAAATCATTTTTGATCGCATAATATAAAATTAAATATTTAATATTTAAATATTTTTTCTTAGTTAAAATAAGAAATGTTTAAAAAAAAATTAAAAGAAGAGAAAATTTGAAATTGTACTAATTAAATTTATCGGTTGCTACTGGATTTTATAAACCTATGAACGCAAGGTACGCTTGAGATTTCGAACGAATGAAAATTTCATCGTTTGTTCAACGTACATATTCACTAAGTGCATATTTAAATGACATTACTAGATAAACGAAGATAGATGAGTGCTGTATGACCTTCCAGCTGTAAAGGCGCTTATAGAGTCACTCGCTTTTCGCGATTCATAAAAAATTTAATGTTTAACGTATTAATACATCGCAAATTTTATGTTCGTACCGTTTGTATATTTTGAGCTGCTGTCTTTGATAAATCTCATTTAACCAGAATTATCAAGAGCAAAATTGAAAATTAATGATAAAGGAAGAACGAAACTGTATTATCTTCATCTGCAATTTTCTCATTACAAATGTTCCTCAAATGACTACAAATAGCTATATGAAAAGTATAATGTTAAAATTTATATTTTTCATTGTTAAATCATTACTTATCTTTTTTTATATATACACAAAAAGAACATTTTGCTGAAGTATCTAAAATTTTAGTTGAAAAATTTAGCTGATTTGAAAATAATTTGTTGGACCATCAAAATTATGGAGATGTTCAAACTGTTTGTTAAAATGTTAAAACTTTTTACAGCATTATTCATCATGCTTTATTGAATCCTACATAAAGTCAATAGAATTATTTTCAGATTTTTATCTATCTCAATTTTTATAGAGATACTTTTTTTATATAAGAGACTTCATCAAAAATATTTTTTCTGTATAGAATTGAGATTTCGTATATAAATTCTGAGTTATATTCTTACAATTATACAAGTTATATTCTTCATCAATTATATCTCGCAATTTACATTACTATTTGTTGCGTTGCGTAATATGACGAGATATTTTTACGTTATCTTTAGTTTTCGAAAAACTCGTCAGACTGCGGATTTATCGTCGAAACTCGTTGTTGACAAATCGAAATCGTGTAGAATTTATTATCGGCAAGTCGGGATTGCGTGCTTCGGGATTCGTCGGTGCGCGAATCTCGAGACACGCGTTTCAGGTGCTCCTGTTTGCGGGAATTACTGCGAAACTCGATTTCTTCCACATGTCAATCCGTCTTACTTGCAGACGGAATTTTCAGCGCGGTAAAATCTGCACGCGCCCCACGTCGATTGGAAAACGTCAGGAATTGCTGGGCGATGTTTTATCTGAACGGAAGAGACGGCACCGCCGCCAAGTACGACTCGTCGTCACCCAACGGCGAGGAGAATTTCGGCTGGTGGTTGAACAATCGGGAGATCACCACAATATTGTCTAAATCGCATCATGTCAGAGATCATCGATCGCTCGGATCGTCCATCCTTTCTTGCATGGACTCGGATGATTCGGATAGCTGCAGCTTTGCGCGGGATGTGTCGTGTAAAGAACAGGAAAGCGAAATCAGTGAGAATATCGAATTAATCTCGTTCATTCAGAATGATCTCGATATTGATCTGATCGAGAGGGATGCAAGGGAAACGGTGAGTGTGAGATTATATTGATTAATATACGCACGAAAACAACAATTTTGCTGAAAAATCTAAAATTTTGTTGGAGGGGATATATAATCTGAAAATGATATTGTTGGATGATCAAAGTAATAATTGTATTATTGGAATCTAAAAAAAAATGATAAGTAATACTGCAAAAAATTCTGATATTTTAGCAATCGGTTTGAGTTTTTAAAATTATTTTGATAGTCTAACAAAATTTTAAATCTTTCAACAAAATCATTCTTTTCAAGTGCAAGAATGTTCTGACTTAAGTTTCCAAATTGCAGTCTTTCAAGAAATCAGTTTTGAAATTAGTTTTGATTTAGGAAAAGTTTTACGGAAAGTTACACACGCAATCTATTTAATACTTTAATTGCCATGTATATAACTGGAATACATCTATGTGAATCCAAGGCCTATAATTATCCCTATACTTATCAATTAAAACACATACATATTTTTTACTTACTGCATTTGTATAAGAATCGAGAATATTTTGCATTAATTGTATAGCACATTATGAATTTTGCAAAATTCTAAATTTTTATTTGAAAAGTATATTTTACTGGAAATGTTTATCAAGTTTATTTAATTTATTTTGTAGCTGTAGCAAATTATAAATAATGTTAATTATGTTTAATATGAAAAAAGACAGGCGACAACAAATGTATGAAATAATGAATATAGTATTAAATAAATAATAAATATATTGAACAAATATGTTTGTTTACATTGATATACGTGACGTTGGAACGATATTTGTTATTTTGATGTATGTACTTTTTGAACATTATAAACAAATATCCATAAATTTTGAAAACCATTAATTATTTTTAATAATTTTATATTACGTACCAATTTTTATTTATTTGTTGAATTAGGTATAAAATAATATAATGTGGCGTTAAGAGATCGATTATAAAAATTTGTGCAACAGTCAAAGTTAATATCTATAATTTGTCCAGGCAATTGAACTTTAAATGATCCTAATATTATAATTGTACGAGGATAAGCTTTCTATTTTTTCTCGTTGTGCAGATATTGTTTCGTAATCTCGTGAAACAAAAATGTGTAAATATTTGAATTTAAAAAATAAAATTGAATTTAATAAATAAAATTTGAATTTAATAAAATTTAGCTTTATAAGAAGCAACAAGCGCGAGAGAGTTTTTAAAGTAATTGCTTAGGTTGGTTGAAATGTTATTTATGCGAAGACCGCTGCCGCTATTCACGTACTTACAAAATTGATCTATCAATGTTGTTAAATTAATAAACGCCAGATGTAGTGTACTCTTTAATTTTGCACTCGTCGAGTTTCCCGTTCATGTTTCCTTTCGACGGAAATTTAGTTTATTTACAGCGCGCTCACAATCTCCGTACGCGAACATGGTTGCATTTTACGTGCGGTACATTTCTAAAACTTCTACCTAACGAAACGTGGATTTTTATCTCCATTTGGGCGTTTTTTTCTCCTTGTTCTGCTTCTCCTCTTTGCCCGCCGACGTATTATACGAATTGTATCCAATCCGATTATCAAGCCGCAAGAGACTGCTCAGTTAATTAGATAACTGGGCAAATAAATGTAAAGAAGTCGATCCGCACGTGATCGATATCATTTGCACACGCAAGAATACATGTATCTTATATAAGCACTCGTCATTTAATCGCAATTGTTTTAATGCATTAATTTATGAATTTATATTAATTTTCGTAATTCTTAGCACAGACTTGTACCGTTTTCTTTATTGACACAGCTAAAAATACAACTCAAAAAATGTAACCTTTGAGTAATTATTATAAATAAGTTATGTAAAGATTATTCTATCAAAAGTAAACTAAATTTATTTGCACAGTCCGTTCGCCAAATAATACTTGTGTCATTCTTAAAATATTTTCAAAGATCTTCTACAAGAGTAATACATTTGAGTTGTTTTGTAAATAAAGTCATTTTTGTAAATAAAAAGGACAGTCTTCTATAGAGAACATTTAGAGTTAAGATGGTTTTGATTGAAGTTTAAAAAAGAAATTTCAGTTTGAATTTAATCATTTTAGCTAATCAAATATAATCTGTCGATTAATTAAATAAATTTGTCTTTATTTCTTTTAATGAAGAATGTATGTATTTAAGTCAAACATATTATATTTGACTGAAATATATACATTCTCTAATGAAAAAAATAAAGATAAATTAAACTAATTTAGTCAAATGATAAATTTTTTTCTCAGTGTTGAACTTAATTTTTCACGGTTTCGCCAAATATTAAAAACATATTTTAAGTTCCTTTTATTTTTAAATTCTAAATATACTTATATTAAAGTTCAATTATACAACAGAGCTTATGTATATAAGTCTATGCTCTTTAATAACTCGAGTTTTTTTCAATTTTTGTATTTATCGGACGAAAATTGCTCGATATAACGTTACGAAGACTTAATAACACAATTCGTCGATCTCATTGAGACCTGAACGATAGACATGCGATTAATAAATAATTCCTATGCAGAGCAGCCCATCCGCGATTGTAATCAGCAGCGAGTGCAACGTGAAGAAAGAATGCATCACTCCCATATGCTACACCCCGGAGAGATTGATCAGATCTCAGGAATACCGGATACTCATACCATCCCCTCGCTGCTTTACCTTCTCCCAGGCGAGATTCACGGCAGAGAATGAGAACAGAGAATGGAAGTCCCGCCGTTGCCGAAAACAGTTAAGCCGTCTCATCGATTCCAAGCAAATCGGTACGCAATCTAAGGTTTTTCTCTCTACTATCTCCATCCTTCCCTTTTCGTTCGATCCGAAGTCTGAGGAAGGAAACGCTGCTTCCCTCGAACCGGCTTCGAGCAAAGCCACCTCGTGGAACTCGTCGGCCACGGCGGCACCTGACCTAATAAAGTTTCGCGGTTTACCAATGCGCGGAATCGAGTTGCTTGACGTATCAGATTTACTTCGTTTCCTTCGTCCCCGAGATCGTGGCTGAGTGCTACCACCATAAAGATGCCGAGTGGCGTGAGACTGCGAAACTGCCACGAGCATCGTTGCGGACACACCAACAGACGAAGTTCGATCCGGATTCGATTGAATCTGTGTCGGAGAGGCTAAAGAAAGTTAATGAAAGCAGCTCCGAGCTTTGAACGATCATCCCCAACTCGAGCTCAATCGACGTTCTCTCCATTAAATGCGTGATTGTTGTAAAATTATACGGATATAAATTCTCGATACCTATAATGAATGGAAATCATGATAAAATCATCAGATCATGAAATGAGAGATGAAATAACGCTATTATTTTATCCGCGTTTTAATTGAGTACTTAAGAGCTTAATCAACAATTTTTTAATTAATTCGCCATAATTTTATTAAGATTCTATAAAAAAAGAAGAGATCATACACTCATAATGCTTTACCTAATTAATAAACATCTCTCATATAAAATTTTTTTAAATTAAAAACTGATTTTCTAGTTCTTGTCTATTCCTTTTTTATATTAATATACTATTCGTTAAAATTATTTCTCAAAACGAAAAAAAAACATAATACTCTTAGCAATAACTTAAAAATTACGCCTAGAAACGCGTAAATTTTAATTAGCTTCCTTGTGCTGCTTTTTTTTAATAGTCTCTGACGAGACTTCTAAATTTATATATAAAATCAAATATATATATAAAATATAAAAATCAATATTTTTATTTCCTTTTCAAAATTATCTGATCAGAACTTGGAAAATACGAGAGAGAAATTAGTAGATTACATACACAAATCACGAACGCAGGTACAACGCAGCTGAAAACACTTCTGAACTTACCAAGCACGAATGTAAGGACAGGCGCGATTTCCTCGCCCATTTCCGAGCGCCGACAATGGGCCACCGATGATTTTAACGCATCAATGAAATCGAACAATGATTCTTCGACTGACATTGACTGCGGTGTGCGAAGTATGAAAACCGGTGACAGCAGCAGATCGAGCTACGACAGATTGAACTCCACTTGGGATGACTGCAAGGGTTCGGCCATCAGGCCGCCCTCCCTGGAGGACACTTCCGGTATACAGAGTTACGATTGGAGCTTGGAGACCCAGAGCGACGCGCAAAACACGCCGATGTGCCTCTGCGACGAGCTGGCGATTGCGTCGAAAGAGCACACCGCGAATTTCGCAAACGTACGTTCTTTCGCATCCCTTACAGGAATCCAGTAAGTTTCATCCTGACCGATTTAACATGGAAAATTACTTATTTTGAGCAAGCACTCGATAACAGTGAAATTTAGTAATAGGAAACTTAGCGTTAGACAGCAGTGCTTTTAATACTGAAAATAAATAATTAATTACTTCCAGTATTAAATTTCTGTAAGGGATAACGAAAGAGATCCTATTAAAGATAATTATTTAATCAAATTGTGCGATTTGTCTATAAACTGAAATATAGAATGAATTATTTTGCAGGATCGAGGTACCGCTATCAATGAAGTAGTATCTATCCTCGAAGGTCTTCGGAACGATCCTAGGAAAGCAACTGTTCTCTTGGAGGAGGAGGATCGATTTTGCAGTAGCACGTCCTCTCACGACCAATTAACCAGACTGGCTCTGACCATCGAGACAGACGTGGAAGCGCCGGCAGTTCCCGACGATCCGAATAATTGGATACGCCATCTCCGCGATAGAATAGAACGGTTGCAACTCGCCAATAAAGAGATCCACGGGGACATACGTGGTTTACGTACAAAGTTTCAGGTAGATGTCTCACCTTAAATAGTTATATATTATCAAATTTTTAAGGAAATTAATTACAAGGATGTTACGAAAAAATACAAAATTGTACAGATAATTTATAGGAATTCTGCCTCAGAATTTATGACTCAAAATATAACAAGAAAGTTCTCGAAAAATTAAGTGAAAAAGTTATTTGTAAATTTTTATTTTAAGCAGTACTTTTTGAAATAATTAGGGTTTAAATATGACATGGCCAATGGATTATGGACTAGTTTAGATGATCACTTGAGTGATTAGGACTGAAGTGCGCACTGAAGTGAGAACTTTCTTGCTACAGTATTTAAAATCGCAAATTCTGGATCATCCGATATATCATACTTGTCTTTATTATTTGGCATTAATTGTATTTACATTAAATGACATTCAATATTTTTCATTTTAGTATTTATATTAAATGACATTAAATTACATTCAAACTTTTCAATTAATGCGAAATATTGTAAAATCTTCGTCAATAAACATTTTTAGAGGACGTATGTTGCAATTTTTGATATTAAACATCGTAATTAAATAACGGAAATCTGCTAAAACGTATCCAATATACGAAAGGAAAAGACTCACTTGCATCTTAACATTTCATTTCCATTAAAACCGTTACTACATAATATTCATTCAATTGCATCTTATAAATTTTACAGTGCGACGAAAAGAAGGCGATCAATTTATCAAGTGATACAATGAGATTACTAGAAGACGTTCATGACTTGAGATATTTTGATGATCTGGTGAAGCTCTTAGAAGGAGAACTCGAGAGAATCTCCAGAAGAAATTGGCCATTTATTCTGGGACACAGCAAGCCTCATGAAGAGATGAATCTAATCATTTGATTATGATCTCAAAGATCGTCGTGAATCTCAAAGTTCATGATTATGATCTCAAAGATAGTTGTGAATAATCGGCGAGGATAAAAGGATTTTCTTCAGGAAGAGGATGTCTCCTGAGTTCGATGTTCATAAAGAAAAAGTATCTCTTCTCTCTTGGCTCAATGACTTAATATTTTCAGAAATTACTAATTCGGAATTATTAAAACGATACGTAGTATGAAATACTTTTTGAAGATTACCACGTCGCGTGATCTCCAAAAATAATCGCAATTGTAGTTAGCACAAAAAATTGGACTATAAATTTTGCAACTATAAATTTTTGGACCATAAAAGTTTTAAATCTTAAAGTGATCGAAATGATCTCATTTTTTTTTTATAAGAAAATCGATTATAATATTTTATCGAAATGAATCTCATGCAAATTATTGTTAAAACAAAACTTGCAGCTTGTGATATATTCCGAATGGATCTTATTTCTTATTATTCGCTTTTATAGAATTTTCAATAAACGAAATCTTTTTTTAAAAAAATACTTGCGTTCACATATTAATGTGTGAGATAGAGAATAAATATATATATTTATTATTACTAAACGATTTATTATCTACAGGTCGTACATATTTCCGTACATAGCACCGAGTAAAAAAATTCCTACAACACATCGTTGCTATTCGTCGCACTATTTTATCGCTATCTCGCCGCGTTTTAGCGGCATTTTTAATGCCATTTTTAATACCCGTCCATAATTACCACATCGCGTTAAATATCCATACTTTTATAAGCAAAGTCTACACTTAGTGATGTCTATTTAGTGTTCCGTTAATACTGTCAGTCTTGGTTTCGATTTTTTCTACGTCTACGAAATTAGGTGACGTCCGTGCGCTGCATGTGCCTGACGTGCTGTCGAGAGGAATCGTGATAGGCGATCCCCGCGCGCAACATTTCCCCGTGTCGGAACACATCGTGGGACGTAGAGAAGGACGGCAAAGTTGGCAACGACGGCAACAGGCAGCTCAGCATACTGGGACCGCCATCCGAGGAGTAGATTCCGTTAGTCGGAGGCACCATTGACGTGCTGCACGTAACTGGAGTGGCTCCTGGCAATGTGTGTCCATTTTGATCGCCGGAACTCAATAGGCTCGAACTTGTACTTATCAGGTTCCCTATGAATAACCGAAAAAAAATCTGTTTTGTTGACGTTGAGATAATATAATCTCGAGACTACGTATCACTCATTTACTATAACGATATAATTAAAAAACAAAATTTTCTAGAAAATAAGTTTAAATATTTTTTGAATCATTAAAATTTTATCAAATTAATTTTGAAGTACTTTTAATGTAATAACTGATCGCAACAAAAATGAGCATATTATTTATAAATAATAAGCATATATGAAATTATTAAAATTTTTAATTAATTATAAAATTAAGCTCTTGTATTCTAATGAAAAAGGATGATAAAAGGCAGAAAATTCCAAACTGTTATAAAATGTTCATCGATATTATTACGTTAATATTGATTTTTAAAAAAGACGAATATTTTATGAATAATAATTGTAATTAATTAGTATCCCGAGAGTAAAAATCACGATTACATACCATCGATAACAATGAAAGTTCATTCTGTAAAAATTGGATCGAAACAAAAGTTAGCATTTCATTTGTCTCTCTACATGCTTTTAGAACAAATTTGGCAATTATATCATTCGAGAAAGCAAAATTTAAGTATGTCTTTAACTTTAAGTATGTCTTTCGAATTGTGATACGATTTTTAACAAAGTCATAAGTAATCAAAGTTAAAATGCTCCTTTTATTTAATCCGCGATAATTCTGTAACAAGAAATTTAAAAAATATTTAAAAAAAACATTTTACAGTGAAAACTTTCAGTTTTCAGTTAGAAAATCGAAAATTTTCGATTTTTGAGAGGCATGTGACAAACTCACAAAGTGAGAAAAAAAATTTTTCATTTTTTCCAGCTCCAGTAGTTTTCTATGACAAGTATTCTGTAAGAATTATTAAACTCACAGAAAATATAATCAATAGTATTCGACCTTTCGAAAGTACATATTTGAAGCTTTAAAATCATTTTTTTTTAATTTAAACTTCATTAATTTTTAACAAAATTACAGCTGTTTGAATTTTGAAATTTGTAGTGTTACGAACTTTTGTTCCACTGAATAAAAGTAAACAATATCACGTTTTTAAATAAACATGAAACTTAACATTACAAGGATTAATCGCGATGGTATAATAAATCCCACCGCGAATCCGGGCGCAATCGCGTTCTCGCAAAACATTGATAATTATCAGTGCTTATGATCGCGTGGTACAGAATTTATACTCACATAAAGAGGGACTTGTAATTCACATGAATATGTTCGCGATGTAACCGCTTTAGTGAAAACGATAACGCATCCGTTAATCCTCCGACAATATCGCGCGATCATCGTATAATGCACGTAAAGCATAACATTAAAATTTTAATGCATTGTGTAATATTTTCTCTAATGGCTTACAACCAATGAGCTCATTAGCAGTAATTATTCTTCAAGTACTTCATACACAGAGAGGAAATCCTTATTTAGATTTAATTCTCTCTCTCTCTCTCTCTCTCTCTCTCTCTCTCTCTCTCTCTCTCTCTCTCTCTCTCTCTCTTTTCTTTCTATTTTTTTTTCTTTATTTTTTTTTTTT
>Ga0157364_1008941_pt1 | contig 10383 bp, 6 predicted proteins | sample AttsexASBM2_FD_111476 | JGI IMG/M metagenome (GOLD analysis project Ga0157364, IMG submission 111476) | Fungus gardens microbial communities from leaf cutter ant in Ribeirão Preto, State of São Paulo, Brazil - Atta sexdens ASBM2 | ecosystem: Host-associated > Fungi > Mycelium > Unclassified ... | reverse complement strand
GTAAGCGTTTTTCAATTACCTATGGGTTCTTGGGGCCGAAAATTTGCCCAGGATTGTCTGTAATAGTATCTCGTTAGTATTTATCATAGAGCTTATACTGGAGGGGAATGGCCTATCTAAGCAATGAGTGGAAAGTGTGAATAAGATCTGAGAAACAGAAAATATATTTCTGTATATATTTCTGTATATATTTTTAGGAGCGCGATTCTGTAACTGTTTTATACGTCTACCGACAGTTATCGAAGTCGTTGCGCAGTTTTTTCACCATATAAAATATCCGCGCAATGATACCGACAACTGTCAATAGGCCTGTAAAGCCCGGTTGCATCACCATTATTTTGACCTTAAGCGATACTTAAAACTCTCTCTGTCTCATTTTAAAGCGAAAAAAGAGATAAAGACAGAGAGAGAGAGTTTTAAGCTTTAATTTTAAGAGTAGGCCTAAAACAGTTATGGAATCGCGTCCCAAGGCCTTTATTAGATATGTTCAGCAATGTAAATCTGAGATGCGAGCTAGTAGATGGCGAGCTTGATCATGTGATGTTCGACCAATCCGAGTGCCAGAATTAATTCCAAACGCTACAGAGCTGTAAATTGTCCTTTAAGGTTATATTATAAAATGAAATTATTTATTTTTATGAATAAATAAAAAATATCTTTAATTATTGATTGAAAATTTCTTTCGCTTTATTAGAAATTGATAATAGTCTTATATACTAAAAATAGATCGCGTTATACGTAAATGTAGCAGATTCATATGCAAGGTGTATTTTCTTAAAAGAAAATATTATATTGCAAAATAAATTTCTGCAATTTAGTTAATCATTAAGTTATATCACTTGATTTATAGTTCGTTAGAATCTTTAATATATTATAAAGAAGAAAAGAATTAAAAACTTACTTTCCTCATTAAACATGGTACATAATGTACTCCATTTCTATTTGATAGTATTATCTTCTATTTGATAGTATATCATAAATATACAGGTTACGAATTTAATTTAGGTGCAAAAATCTGCATTAGCTCTGCGAATTCGATCTTTGAATCCGGTAGTGAATCGAGCAGCTCGATTGGTTCTAGAAATGTTAATATCGAACGCAGATGAGATGACATGTAGCAGAAAGAGTTGCCGAACGATTTTTGAGATAAAAAAGCAAACGGACGCCTCCGGTTTGTAATGCCGAACGCATATATTCTCGAAAAATATCGCATACGACAAATTATGGAAATACTATAATATGTATTACATATTATAGTATTTCCCTAGTTTTTCGTGGCGATACTTTGGATGTATTCCGATATACACTGCCAGTACTGAAAAATTGTTTTGCTATTATTACGCAGCGTGCTGCGACAGCATCTAATTCCCTCAATGATGTCATAAATGATATTACCACTGCGAATACTTCAGCTTTCGAGGTGAGACAGTTACTGTGCAATATGGCGTCACTTAAAAAAGCACAACGCATCGAAATATTCGATCCAAAAAAATAAAAAAATATACATATTATATTTAACTGCAGAAAAGATGCACATATATTCATTTTACCGAAAATGACTTTTAAATTTCACATCTAAATATTCCACATCTAAATATTTACTAACTGTGTCCATACAATTTTTAAACACGAGGTCAAACTGCTTGAATCGGTAATCCCACAATTAGTTTATTTTCTTCGGAAGAACTATCGCTGCTGTTTTCGTTCAAAATTTATTGACAATTTAGTATGTTTATCCATGTCTGTTTACATTGCCAGTCTATTGCAAAGTCCGAAATATGAGTAAATTACAGTAGTGTTAGCAGAACTACAGTAATTTTGGAACGCCTGCGTAGTGCACTGTTGTGTCATGATGGTTGCATTGCCAGTAAAAAGGGAACACTCTTTTTAAAAATAGAAATCCTGCTCAATAACTTTTCTTCTTTCTGTGCCAAAGACGAAGAAGAGGATAAAAAGATATTTTTGTCCTTTAGATCTTACTCACAGCTCGATGTCCGTATTCCCTTTCCAGTATAAGTTCTATGGTGATCATACATATTGCTATGTAGCAACTTTAATTTTAAATTTCACATATCTACTATGTATTTGAAATCTAAAATGGTGTGCAGAATACAACAAACAATTCTATATATATAATGTAATGTAATTCTATTCCCTGATTATTATCATACACATAAATCCAATTCTTCTGCGTTACTGCAAACATAGTTTCCAGATGTAGCTATGTAATATTATGCACAGATTCCATCATATTTATTTCACAGGATAGTTATATACATTTTTTTATTACGTATTAATGAAATATAAAATATTCAAGACCGAATAATATATTTAAATAATTTATTAAATATTTTATATTTCATTAAACTTGTGTAATTTTAATCTTGTTTCAAGATATTCAATCAAATCTTTAATTTTTTAAAATAAATTTGTAAAAGAAAGGTGTTAAATTAAATAATTCTTTTCACATTATTTTGACACATAATATAAGAAATTTATTTGATAATATTTTTAAAATATACAAGTTTAATTATATTGTTGAAATTTAAAGTATCACAAATATACACTATATTCAAATACAGGGCGGGATTTCTAAAACATAGCGAACCAATCAATGCGCGATTTTCTCATGTCGTAATTCTTATTAGAAGGTTTCTAGTTGTAAGTATCAGATTGGTCTTTTTTATTAGACCAATGAGAAGCTACCACGATTTAAGCTTTATAGAATGCAGGCGTACTCAGATGATCGTGTAACGTCTGCTAGGATGGCAGGGTTAAAATTAAATTGGATATTATTCATAAATTTAACAATATGCGTTGTATTATCTATAGCTGGGTAAGTTAGAACAGTATTTCTTTTTATGACACATTTTGCATGATAGGCTTTTTCGACTGACTTGCATTAACCTCATCCTTTCGTCCACTTGTCAGTTAAATCTTGTATCTCATTCATGTATACCACAGAGATTTGTATAATAAACTTGAAATTCAACAAGAAATATAAATAGATGAAAAATTCTCTAATCCCTGTAATTTTTTAGTTTTGAAAATTGATACAGATATAGGCTATTAATGTTTGATAATTTTTTTAAGTAATGATAATGTGCAAAAATAAAGAAGTTTATTATATTTGTTACCTTTCTTTTTACAGAAGAGATTTTTATAATATATTAGGATTATCACATAGTGCTAGTACACATGCAATTAAGAAGGCTTACAGACGATTAGCAAAAGAATTGCATCCTGATAAGAATAAAGATGATCCAGATGCCTCTCAAAAGTTTCAAGATTTGGGAGCAGCATATGAAGTGCTATCAGATCCTGAGAAAAGAGAAATATATGACAAATGTGGAGAGGAATGTTTGAAGAAGGACGGCATGATGAATAGTAATATGGATCCTTTTGCAAGTTTCTTTGGTGACATCAATTTCCATTTTGGTGGTGAATCGCATCAACAACATCAAACTCCTAAAGGTTCAAATGTTGTAATGGATCTGTTTGTTACTTTAGAAGAATTATATAGCGGAAATTTTATTGAGGTAAAATTTTCTCCTGTTATGAATAGCACAGTGTATGATTTTTTCCTGTACTAAACTTATTTTGTTACTGCATATTTTAGATTACGAGAAATAAGCCAGTTATAAAAACAGTGAAAGGAACAAGAAAATGTAATTGTAGGCAGGAATTAGTTACTCGCAATTTAGGAAATGGTAGATTCCAAATGATGCAACAATCTGTGTGTTCAGAATGTCCAAATGTGAAATTGGTTAATGAGGAACGTATATTGGAAGTAGAAGTTGAACCAGGAATGGTAGATAATCAAGAAACTAAATTTACTGCAGAAGGAGAACCACATATTGATGGAGAACCAGGAGATCTTATAATAAAGTGAGTAATTCTGAATGTATATATATTCAAACGCATACACGCATACATATGCATGCACATATACGTGCGTGCGCACGCACTCCAAAAAAGCAATTTAAAAAATTAATCGGACACGCAAATACTTGATTTTAAATTCTGTTTTGATAAATTTTGTTCATTTTTGTTTATTACTAAGATTAATTATATTATTGTATGTATTATTGTATTATTTTACTTAATTGCGTTATTGATTTTAAAAGTCAAGTTTTTACCAAATACGATTGAATTTTAATCAAATATACATATATTCAGTTGATTTTTGAAATAATTTTTGTTTTAAATAACTTGAAAGAAGAATTTAATGTATTATTTTAATTTTTAGATGTAAAATCATTTCAAAGAGTACTTTTTTCTCGGTCTATGTTTCAGTCTATATAAAGCCGCTATTTAATTTGTACGTTTTTGTTGTATGACAAAATTTTCAAGCCTGTTGATTGACTATTCGAGGACCTCTCTGTCTTGCACATATTTGTCATACAACAAAAGCGTACAAATAAAATAGCACCCTAAGTCAATACAATTATATGTATTTACAATACAATTGTCTGTTATAGGATACAAACTATACCTCATCCTGTTTTCGAAAGAAAAGGTGACGATTTATATACAAATGTTACGATATCTTTGCAAGATGCCCTATTAGGTTTCACAGTAGAAATAAAACATTTAGATGGTCATATAGTCATTATCCAAAGGGATAAAATTACTAAACATGGTGCTCGAATTCGGAAAAAGGGTGAAGGAATGCCTAATTATGATAATAACAATCTTCATGGTGCTTTATATGTTACGTTTGATATTGCATTCCCCGATAATGATTTTACAGATGAACAAAAAGAAGGTAAACCAAAATGTTCTGTATTAGTGCGTAAAATTTTATGCATTATATTATTACATATTATTAAAAAAATGGTTTTATTATATTTCAGATATAAGAAAATTATTGCAACAAAGTTCTGTAAATCGAATATACAACGGTATACATGGCAATTGAATATTTAAGTGCAGTATATGTACAAAGTGAGTGCAAAGTGAGGTTGGAATGTATGTCTTGATATAGTATGTTTGTTAAGAGCGATATTTTTGCTTCCGTACTAAAGAATATCAAGAAAATTGGTAATCCAGTGATTGTACTGGATATATAAATTTGAGTACATAATTTTCTACACAAAATCAATAACAAATATAATTTATTTAGATGCAAAAGACTGGTTAAACTAGTTCTTGTTGCTAATTATTTAAATTAATGTTTGATTGTTGCCAATTATTTGCCGACATCAGAAATAATTAAACAATTTATTTTGTAATTTAAGTTATATTGATTAAATTATATGAATAATATAGGAGAGATATGTGTGAGTTGATATGTGTGTGGATAGATTTTGCATTTAATATGAAATAAAAAAGACCACATATAAATTAATAAATTATTAATGATTGGTTATGTTTATATTATTATTAATAATGTAAACTTAGCAAGCATTATATTGGCATAAACACAAGGTGAAATTTCTTTGCAATTGCAAAGAAATTTTGAATAACGTCAGTGAATATATAATAAGTATAATACCATAATAAGATTAACAAACATACATTTGTAGCCAATTTTTTAATTCAAATATATCTATGTATTTTAAGTGGCAATATCTTCTATATGTAATTTATTATAGTATAACTATAATCTATTTCAAATCATTACAAAGAAAGATGTGATTATTTTTCCCCAAAATAAAAACAAGAAAGTAAACCAGAAACACAAGCTATAGAATGTGTTCTAATATTTTATGAAATATATTGTCAGAGAGTAAGCTATTTTTTGTCCATTTTCCGGTATAAAATTTGCAAAAATATGTTAAAAATAATTGCAATGATTAAATGAGTATCATATATGATCTAATAATTAGTTTTATTTAGTTGCGATCGTGAAAAAATGGTTTGATGAAATACACTCATAAAAAATAATTATATATATTTTTTTATATATATATATATATATATATATATATATATATATATATATATATATATATATATAGAAGGAGAGAGAGAATTGGCGGATTAGTTACTGATCGCCGTAATATGTAATTACATATCAAGTACAGATATTAAAAGTTGATTTAGCCTTAAAAACTGACGAGACAGTTCGCATGACAAGGTTAGATCATTTTGATACAAATTAGAGTGGATGAAATATATTTTCTTATCAAGTGCAAAGCTGTTTTACTCGACGTGTTGTCACACGACAACAAGCAAGTGAACGAAGAAAAAGATACAAAGTGAGCGCTTATACAGTTCTACATCAAGAAAGTAGTCTATCTTGGAAGATAAAATAGCCAATCTTTTCTTATATAATTTAAAAATTTTAAAAATATTAATAAATTTTCTTACATAATCTTAAAATTCTAAAAATATATCCTAAAGTCTTAAATTAAAATTTGAAGAATTAGTGAAAATACAAATTAATGCGCAGATAAAATTTTATAATTTCATTTTTTATAAGTTTTATTATTACGAAACATTCTATGAGTTCTACTGAAGGCTTCCTAATAATACAAATATATTTTTTGCAAATGAAGTATTAGGAAACAGTTAGGCACATTATTACAAATTTTCTTTGATAATAGAATGGAATATGAAAATGTGAAATGTTCTAATCATTTATAGAATCGTTCTTTTATCTTGTTTCTGTTCTTATTTCTGTTTTTAAAAATAAAAGAAATTTGTATTAAAAATTGCCAAATGTGTATTAAAAAACTCATTTACAGATATATATACAATACATTAAAATTCAATATCTTTTAATTTAAAAATTAATTATTATCTTATAGGAACGGATATTTTCGAAAAGAGTTCAAGTAAATATTTGCTTCCTCTTTTCTGCTTCAAGTATCTCGACTTACCATCTTATTATTACTTCATTATTTGGAATATAATGTTAGCATTGTTCATAAATCGCTCTAAAATATTTATTTTTAGGATAAAACTTTACTAAAGTCGCAGATTGCTTAGATGATTAAATTTTTAAGTTTTTTCTTTAACTTTCATCATCATTATTTTAAAAATATTTTTCTCGAGTTTTCTCGATGATCCTACAGTTTATTTTTATTCCATATATAAACTAATGAAAATTGAGATACTTAATATTGCTTGAATCTTTTTAAATAATTATAACGGCCGTTATCACTATCACCGGGAAGACAGGATATTTTTTTAATGCGTCAATATTGTATAACAAAAATGACTATTTTTATGACTTATAAAAATTCAGTTATATTCTCAAAACATCAATAAATATTTACAAATATGTATAAAGCTAGGAACCGCGTGATAGCATTTATAATTATTTCTTTAAAAAATCTTAAAAATCTCGAGTGCAAGATAGACTGCCCCTTAATGCTCGTAAATATCTATTATTGCCTGATTAAATTAATCGAAGAACTATATGGAAGAATATATATATATAAATAAATATTAAGTTATGTAATTATATTCATAATATACGATAAACACGATATTCTTGAGAATATGAACTTATGCGACGTTACTCGATGCCACTCAAGCCGTTTTATTTGATTCTTTTATTGACGAACAATATTTTTATATACAGGATGGCTGAATGTTTTGGCAGACTTCAAAATATATTTAGGATACTTTTTGTTCAGAATTAAATTTCCTATAAAATTTCGAAATCTGGCCAAAACATTTGAGGTCATCCTGTATATAAAAATATTGTTCGTTCCATCCGGAATAAGATAGAAGTAATAAAATAGAAGCAACAATATCCTACGAAATTGAATATGGAGTTTGTCAAAATACTTGACAGTTTCTTTCGAACCCATAAATCTAATCGAACCGATCTCTAAGTCTCTTTTCAGACAAAATACGTGTCTAGAAGACGACAACTTTTAAAGACACTTTAAGGACATTTTATCTTCCATTAGCCATATATATAAATTTTGCACTTTCCATTAATTTTGTTTTTTGTTGATTTTTTAATTTCTGTGCAAATTTTTGTATTGTTTGAATTGTGAAAAAAATTTGAAAAAATGGTTGCATATTCGACAGTTTTACTATCATAGAAGTCAGATATCTTTCTTATTTTTTACATATTTATAAATCGATCTACCAAAATTCGCAATCAAAAAATCGACTATAACTTCAAAGTTAGCTTCCAACTTGTCGATGGAGAATTTTATGTACTTGTAAAAGCTTTAACTATGAATTTTTACTAATGGAAGTCGGATTTTGCATTTTATTTATTTTTCATACATTTAAAAGTATATCATAATAAAAAAAATCTATTATTCCTTCAAAATCTAACTTGGCTAACGGAAGATTAAACATACATATTGTCTGAGTTGCACCAAGCTCCGATTTAAATTATTAGATATAAAAGCTTCAGCACTCGAGCAATTTGTTGGATATGTTGTGCTAAAGACAGTAACAATACAAACGCATGTTGAATTCATCCACACAGGCACTCTGAGTGCCATAAGCATTCAGCCTACTGATCGACCCAGCCAATTTGCGGCTGTTATCGTCTGCTTTATAGCGTATTGTACCCTCAAAAATCGCATCACCTGGGATAGTTTGTATGATCACTGTGTAATCCACCAGCGTCGCCCCTTCCGTCTTATCCTGCCACATCTTCGCATCTTTGATCATTTTTAAGTTCAAGGTTGCGCACATTGGATATCTGCTTAACATGCCATTCAGTTCTCTAACGAGGAATGATACGCTATCATGTAAGCCGGTGTCGTTCCACGCGACCGTATTACTGGTATGGCACATGCACCAATGATTCGCAATGTGCGCCATGTCGCAGGTACGAATATCTGGTACTGGTAGGAACCAACTGATGCCACGTGGGATGCCAGGCGAAGCGGCTTGAATTTTAATGCGCTTCTTAAGAAATGACTCTCGCAAAAGTTGCGGATTCAGCAAATCCATTAATGTTTCATGAAGATCGAAGGGCGTCGTGAGACTGTGGCTGTTCCTTCGCAAATTTCCCCAAGCCAGAGGAAACTTTTCGCGCCACCATCTCGGTAGCACGATAAAGACGAAAGGTAGACTATCCTCAATCTTTCCCTGATACGTTTGTCGGAAATCGCCCCATCTCATACCATGATCGCTCATCATGATTAAGATTGTGCGATTCAGCAGACCCTCTCGTGACACATACTCGACGAACTCGTGATAAGAGTTGTCACCCAACTGAGGATACGTGAAATAATCGTGGGTGAGACTTGCCTGCCAAATGAAGGCGAAGTAAAGTTCCGAGGAGAACTCAATCGCCGTTTTGCGTGTGTAATCCAGCATGCATTCAAATGTCTTCCTGGTACCGAGGCAAAGATTGGCGTTCAGTTTATGAGTGTTACCAATGTCATTCTCAGCACCGATGCAATATGGTCTCAGATAGTAATCTGTCGGTTGTTCGCGGAATCCTGGTTTCAGGTAATTGAACGTGGTCATGCTACAAGCATCCTCGCCGAATACTGTGCGGTAACCAGCATCACTGAAGTTCTTCCACAAAAGCGGGCATTCGTCGAAAGTTTTATTAGGCATTTGCCAACACAGATCCCGCAATTCCTCCTGATTCAGACCACTTAATACCGGGACGAGATTTGGATATGTGTTATCAGCGACCTTGGTGTAGCCCAACATTTCTACGGCACCGAGAGACTGAAGTGATTTTACAGTCTTCGGCATCATTCTGTGAAAATTCATCCTGGAAACCGAATCGAGCCCGACAATGAGAACGCTGAGACGATCGTCGATCAGCGTATCCATTCTCAGTGTTTGTCTGCATCTTTCCTCTATCGAAGGCTTACGAGGTAGGAAAGCGTAGTAATCTTTGTATATCATTTCGTTATTTTGATAACATTCAACTTTTATGAATTCAGCATTCACTGTGCAAGAATCTTGGAAAGGATAGCACTGTGTGTCATATCTGTAAAATTTTATTATCTAATTTAAAGTCATCTGTATAACAAATCTATCCTACAGATAATATACAAGATATATCAGATCACCTGTATTATCTTTTTTCTCGGAAATGTGATTGGAAAGTGGAGAAAAAATTTTCATTATCAGAGCTTATCTGACCTGATTAAATTTTTGGTTTTCCGGAAATATAAACCTGGATCAAATTTGAAACCTGGGTGAAATTTGTAATGGAAACATATATAAGTCGAGTTATCATTAAATAATTATCATTAAATAGATCTTTTAAAAATAAACAAATTAATTTAATTTAATTTCATTATTATTAAACTTTTGTTTAATAATAATGAAATTAAAACTAATGAATTATAGATTTATATATATATATATATATATATATATATATATATATATTTCTTTTTATACAAAAAAACAAAAAAAAAATTTTATATAAAAATAAAATAGATGAAAATCTCTTTTTAAAAATTGCGAGATATATATTTGTTTATATTT
>Ga0157364_1008940_pt1 | contig 10383 bp, 4 predicted proteins | sample AttsexASBM2_FD_111476 | JGI IMG/M metagenome (GOLD analysis project Ga0157364, IMG submission 111476) | Fungus gardens microbial communities from leaf cutter ant in Ribeirão Preto, State of São Paulo, Brazil - Atta sexdens ASBM2 | ecosystem: Host-associated > Fungi > Mycelium > Unclassified ... | reverse complement strand
TTAAAAGCATTTTTGATTACATGATTTTGGTACAAAATTTGATTGTTTATTGACATTAAAAATCAAAATAAAATCATTTTGATTTTTCTTGACTTTTGTGTGTTTCTTGGGTAGGACATTCCCAAACAGAACAAGTCATTATGTATATATTATCAAAATGATGTCAAAATGATTTTAAAATGGTATCATCCTCATCATCATTAAAAGTCATTTTTCAATCATTTCTGATTTATTTTAATGTTATTTTGACATGACTCGTTGTTCTGCTTAGGTCAGGTGCAGACATAAGGATATTCTCAAGATATCTTTAGGACATTCTTTTGATGCTTGTACTATATAGGGAATCTTGCGGCGATGCGAAGGATCGATTCTCGATCGGCGAATGAAGAGGCCGGGGCGTTTCTAATTAAAATGCCGATTGGAAGAGGAAGTGCGAGCGAAAACACCGTGCCGAAAAGTTTCATCTTGAAAGCTTTGCTCTTGCGGAAAGTGCGCCTCGGAGGCATACCGTGCGACCTCAAATCGCGAAGCACTTTGAGAATGAAAGGTTTACATATTCGTTTTGTACATTCACAGCAGGAGATGCATTCTTCCGTAAATCTCTGTCTCTTTATTCCTGATACCACTAATCGAAAGTTGACAAAAGAGAGAAGACAGACCTATGCGGTTCACCGAGAAATTTAGCAACTAAACTTGATCCGATTAAAGCCAACCTAATTTATTTTATTTTTTTTTTAATTCTATTTATGGGGATATCGAAATAAACTAAGAGAACTGAGAATCAAATCTTCATTTCATTCATTCCCAAGAATAAAATATATTTTTTATATAGAATATGTGTAAATGAACGAATGAAATAAAATTTTGTTAAACTCTGACATTGGATCTTATTTCATGCATATGAATATAATAAGGCCCAAATCAAAAGTAAATTAAAAATAACAAAAAAAAATAAATATTATCTCTCTAAATCAATTTTAAAATGATTATTAATCATAAAAAGAAAATTCCTTAAAACTTACTTTACTCTCAAATATTACAATTATCTTTAATTTTGTTTGTAATTAATTCTTTACTCTTTGGAAAATTCTAGTAATTTGAATGCAGTTTTTTAAAAGATAGTAGCATTGAAAATCGTTATTTTCTGGCGCAAACTCTACACATAATAAACAAATAATAACTATAATAATCACATAAGTGGACCTTATTTAATAAGTACTATAAGAATGGTTCATACTAGCCTCATGTACACAAGTTTTTGTTGTATTAAATAAATTGCTACCGATTCCAATTCTTTAATCCTTTTTTATCTACTTCCTACGACACATCTTTTAAACATATACTTTTATATCTATATATATATATTATTTTTATAACCGATCTAGTATACATTTTTAAAACTTAAAGCGAAATAGAAAAAAAAATTTCTCTGCTTGTTTCCGGAAAGTAAAATCTCTCATTTTGATTATTAAGAAAGAAAGAAAAGAAAGAAAATGTTTCGATCATTACCGACTGAATTATCTACTGCCTACGATGATCGCTCGAATTCGCGATGCGTTCTGTCCATTAGATGAAAGAAAAGACGTGACTCATTTAAGAAAATCAGAAATTTCCGCAATGTCCTTCTGCTCATTTGTCTCATATCTCGATGACGAATCGAAAAAGAATGTCGTTAGGCAGATTATGAAAATTGTAGTTCTCTTATCTTGTGTTGTCCTGATAAGCTCGCGTCAGAATAGCCGATGGGCCGTTCTAACCCTGTAACTAAAATTTCAGGGTGAAACTAAACACAGAATAAGGAATTTTACTTATTAAACTTATAAATAAACTTATAAATTTATTTGGTTTATTAAACTTATTTCTTAAATTTATTCTATGTATATATTAATTTTATTTATTAAATTTACAGATTTATTTATCAAATTTTTTCTATTAAAATTTAAAATTTGAAAAATTGTGTGATTAAAGTTATAAAATTGTGTAATCGCTGTTGTTTAAAAGTTAAAATTTTTTTTAAAATTTTAAAGTAAAATCGGAACGTTTTTTTTTATTTATTACTTATTTATTCCAAATTCTATTATCTTATTACGAAATGAATAGAAAAGGGTGCAACGTAGCTAAACAAGACAATCAAGTATCGTCGCTTGTTTATTAACAGGAAATTATTGCAAACCAAACAGGTAGAACTCTTACGATAATTACACACTCTGCAAAATGATTTTAATCGAGTTATTTTCAGAAAGGAAAATTATTCTCGTAAAGGAAGGAATTTTCAGAATATTATAAAAGATCGAAATTCGATCTTTTTGTGTCTCGTATATGACTTTCTTTTCAGGAACATATATAACCTTTGATATCATTGTAGATATCAATTGTAGATATATATTCATAGATATCTAATAATCGAGAAATGTTCATCAGCATTTGTGCGTTTGTAGAATTCGAATTGGAACTTTAATGCCTCAGAGTCTGTTGAAATACGAATAAGTGTGAGGAATAAACGGACGAACGAAGATAATAAAAGAAGTTATAAATGAAGATGACAATAGTCTCAGTTCTTTAATTAGCTCGGATAATGGAGTCCCAAAAATAGCCCTTTTCAAGCATGTCATAGTCTGCTAATTTATTATTTATTATATTATCTATTATTTGCTGATCTATTTTAATCTAGCGCATTTTCTGTTGACAGAGACGAAATTTTTTTATAATCGACAGCCACAGTCTTCTTTTTCAAAGCTGCAGAATATTTAATTGCAGCTGGTTATAGTCATTCTATTGTTACTCACTTCAAAGATCTCGAGAGAGAGTAGAATTAATTGTTTCTCGCCTAAGAATATTTTAGATGATTTGCGCTAAAATTCAGGATAAAAATATAATTTTATACGAATATATTTAAATATTTATTTACTACAACAGCAACAAAAAATAAAGTCTTCCAGAAAATAAGTTTGAATCATTAAAGCAAAAATTAAATTTGATGAGGCCAAAAATATTACGGAAGATAAGATGGTACTGCAGTTCATACTGTTTATTATGTATATAATAAACATTTATTTATAATTTTTAAATGTCAACTTAAAAACTATTTTGAACTGAAGAAGAAGCCTTCTGCAGCTGAAATATATTCGTTTACACATGTTTTGAACATCATTGGACATTATATTAGTTATATATATTATCTTATCATCTTATAATTTTTTGTTCATGGTCTTATCAACTTTCATTTTTGCTTTGCACATCCGAGCTAGCGCAAAGTTCTGTAATATCAATTTTGAAATGCAACTTTTAGATAAATAATCGTTTAAGAAAAATAGTAAAAGATATGTTCTTTTTATGTTTCAGTTCTTTTTTTCAAACCAATTTGTGACTGTTAGAAGTTTATGCATTAATTTCTGAAATTTTCTTGCGCAATATACTTGAGATAAACTTTCAAGTAAAACATAAATCATCATAACATCGAAATGACGTCAAAATAACTGCAAATTTGATTATTAAAAGTTATTTTTTAGTCAACCGTAATTCATTTTGACTTTCTCTTAACTTGGCATGTTAACCCAACGAGAACATAAAGATCAAAATAATGTCATATAATCAGACGTTATATTGATCGATTATTGATCGAATTTATATAATTTTATTGTCACAATTCAATCAATATGATATTACTCTGTCTTGTCTTCCTTGAAAGATATTCCTTGGATTATAGGAGACGGACGTGTCCGCGCGTACGCAAGACGCGTAAGCATCACGACACACGCGAAGCGAAGGAGCGGAGAGATGGGTCGATGCACCGCGCGTACGGTCGTGGGCACGCGAGAGACCAGACATAAATCGTGGTGCCGCGATGCGAGCGGAGGCCGGAGCCGGAGCGCGCGCGCTCGCGCTCGCGCGGCAACGATCGATTACGCTTTTCCGGAATTCGCCGTGCCGTGCCGTGCCGTGCCGTGGCCGTTGGTGGCCGTGCGGCGTGAAGAGGCCGCGAGCGCACGAGAACGCTTCGGCCGCGGCCCACCTCCGCCCGAAGTGTTTCGAAGCAAAGACGAGAGTTACGTAACCGCCATCGAATAAATGGTTCGCGCAATCACTTCGCGGTTCTCCCTTTGCCTTCTCCAATTAATTCCGACGTCGTATATACATTTGTTATATACATTTACGCATTTTATTCTCTTCATCCCTTCACGTTATCAAATATCGTCGCGTATCAAGCATCGATTTATCTCAATTTATCCTCTCGATTGTTACGTAACAGAAATCAAATTTGTAGCTTCAACATCTTCAAATTTTGCGTTTTCTCTCGACGACAACGCGCGGAACGGGATCATCATTACCAAGGGGAGCGCAGACTTTTTTTTCTCCCTCACTTCGTTGAAAAAAGAAAGATTCGCTGCTCACAACGCTCTTGGAATTATTTCATCCTTGTTGTTTATCAAATGTTAAACAAGGATTAATGATACTCAATAAGTATTGTGAGCGCCAAATGGAACACACCCAAGGAGAAAACAAGAGAAAGAGAGCGTAGCCGCGCTAGTCGTCTCGGAAATCGCGAATGACGGGGACCGCGTATACGCGTATATATTATAGATTATATTATACGAGCGACGCCGGACGCGTGGCGGCGGCGATCCTCTGCGAAGTATTGGTATACAAAGAGCCGCTGTCACCGAGGCGGGTGGCTAGGCGGCTGCTGCCACGCCGTCATCCGATTCCCGTCCCATTTCGAAAGACCCCTCCACCCGTCGCGTCCGTCGGAGCGTTCACCCGTTTCTTTTCCGCTCTCCTCGTCGCCGCCACCGCCACCGCCACCGCGACGACGGAGACAGCCGTTGGCCGATGTGTGCGAGAGGGAGATGCCGACAGGTTCACGCGCGATACGTGCGTCGGGTCGCGTGCCGTTCGCACCTCCGTCCCGCGTGCGGCCAGCCGCGAACTCTACGGGACGGGACGAGCGTTCCGCGCAACGTGCCCTCTCCCCCTATATATGACTGTTCCTCTCGGCTCGGCGAAGAGAAATGGAGAAACAGATAGATCAACTTTGGCCATCTTGCGATTGTCGATTTTTCTCGAATTTTTCCCGACATTTCGAGACAAACGCGAGAACTCTATCGCAAATAGAAGCTACTATTGTCAAGTCTATTCGAGTTATCCTTTATATTGCGATTTTCTCAATATTTTAATTGTAATTTCGGCTTTTCCTATTTTTCTCTTCAAAAATCATCAGGAAATTCTCCTAAACTTTTTGTACTTCCAAAAAATTTCTCCTGGTAAGGAAAAAACCTCCAAATCTGGTAGAAATTCTACTAAATTAGCAACACTAACTGTAGAACATAGGAAAATAATAACAAGTCATAATAATATCATGGAAATTATGACATTTAGTATCTTAAAAATGAATTTATAAGTACCAAACAAGATTATGATGATATCTTTATGACTTCTGTGCATTAAATTTTTTCAAGGAATACAAATCAAGAAAAAATTAAAATGACTTCGGCAAAACGTTGCGTTTCATTGCACACATAATGCGCATATCATTTTATCCTTGTTATTTATAGAGTGTCAAACAAGGATAAAATGTACAACGGAATGCCTTTATTTTGATATGAAAGAATGATGATTTTTCGTTACAAAATATGACTGTTCATTAACATTAAATCAAAATTAAGCTACTTTGATTTTTTGTTGACTTGTGTGTTACTTATAAATTTCGAAGGAAGAAAAGGAGAGTACGTGTGAGTAAACAATTCTAAGAGACGACGTATATCGCAGTAGCGAAAGTGATTCCAGATAATGGCGCGTGCCGTTCATGTTTTTCTGAAGAAATCGACACGCCGTAATGTGCGAATTATATTCGCGGAAAAATCGACGCGGTTGACAGACTAGCGGATAAAACACAAAACTTGACGTTGGGATTTCTTCCTTCCTTGAGTAGAATAAAAAATCTCACAGATATATGACATCAAAATGATTGCAAAATGATTGTTATTATTATTATTTTATTTAATTCTTGTCTCGTGACTAAAACTGTATTGGCTTTCGGTTTATTTTTTTATATATAATTTTTAATATTTAATATTGTTGAATTTGTTGTATTATTAGAGAAACTCCTCTTTCCTAACTTTATCCGAGAAACATACAAAAGTTAACAAAAAATCAAGATGACTTTATTTTGATTCTTAACGTCAATTAAATTTTATAACTAAAAATCTACATTTTGACACTGTAACAAAAATTTAACATCAAAAAGCATCATTTTGACTTTCACGATTATTTTGACATTTTCTTAATGTATACATTTCTTGCATCGATAAAGGCTAAATTAAACCTAAACTAATTGTAAACCTTCGTGTCAAAATAAAAATTCTTAAATAAATAAACGAATCAAGAGAGAAAATTTTATTAACTTAATGAAATAAATAAACTCAATAAAAACAAAATAGGGAAAACTCATTACTCTATTACTCTATTATTCATTACGGTCTGTTATACTTCGCAAACTTTACAAACTGTGACAAACACAAAATTATTAAAAACTCTTCATTTTCATTTCAACATCATACTATTGTCACTTGGTGTTCTGCGTGAATCCTTGTTTCTTTTTATATTTTGATATATCACGTTTAATGTTTGTATTTGTTTTTTGTTATATTTTAATTCAACTTATATATCTCAATCAATTTACATTTATGTTTTAATTCGGAATGCGTTTTAATTTCTACATTATCGATTTTTAATAACGATGAACGAAAGGAAGTAGCGTTTTCGAAAATCCTTGATGCAATTGCAAAACTCCAAGGAAAACTATAAAAATTGAAATTTAACTTCAGAAATTTAATAATGGAAGATAATAATTAATAATTTTGAGTATTAAAAACACTTATTCAGTGCTTTAATATTTAAAGTATGTAATTAATCACTATTTTTCGTCATTAAACTGAATTTATTTATTACGGGAATTTTTCATTGAAAAGTTAATTATGCCAAAAACTATCAGAGACTACTAATCAAACGGTTCTTTCGCGGAACCACCTTGCAACGAATTCTTAGCGACTCCGGCAACAGATAACATGGTTTACTTTAGTAACCTCGGATGTGCGAGTATCTGCATCGGCGGAGATTTTCTTTCTGCATGCATAACCTTGGTCGCGCAATTATCTCATTGTATTGCATAACTGCGTTATAATGCAATAAAGATGAATATGATAATTCGATAAGATTGATAATGAAATATTACAATCCAGATCGGTATCATAACGTTATTTCAGGAATAGATTTATAAGAAGAGATTAATAAAGTGTATTCGTATACAAAACATGAATTATTCCGTCATTATTTTCCTTTCTAGAATAACAGAGAGTAGGAAAGTATAAGTGTTTTTTAATAATAATAATTACAAGTAAATAACACAACATACATTTTAGTTTGTGACCAATTTGTTTATTTCTATCCAATGTAAATTAACTTTACTCTCTATCTTTTTCTAATTCTTAGAAGTGGAAGAAGATAAGGGAGATAATCTATATTGATAGAAATGGACATTAATGGTTGCGTTCAGTAGAAAAAACAGTTTTGCAACTACTGTAAGATTCTTTGAAGAGTATGGATTGATTTATACATTTAGATCCAATGAGAAACTAAAAGCAAGTCGAATCATATTAAAGAATTTTACAATAATTGCAAAGTTGCTTTTATCTTAATCATCATAAAGAAAATCTCAAATACACAGTATTATTCATTTACAGATAGCTAAATAACGTTAGCTGCTATTATTTTTGTCAAAATGATAACAAATAACATTAACTTGTAATTTTTGCATTTAATTGTTTTTGTAAAACGCATATAATTATATATAATTTTCACGAAATCTCTGGAAAAATAAAAATGAGAAAAACTTAGAGAAAGAAATTGTGTATGTTTAACTTATATTTCTATCAATATAGATTAACTTTAATCTCAGTTCAACTCTCACTCTTCTTTTTTAATTTTTGGACCCATTTTTAGTATAGATTAACTTCAATCTCTGGATTTAATTTATTCTTTATTTTTCTCCAATTCTTATAGGACTGAAAAAAGATAACAAAAATAAGTTAATCTATATTAGTAAAAACAGACAGGACTAGAATAACAGATGAAAAACAAGAATCAATATTGGTAAAAATATAATATAAATTGTTTCAAAAAGATTATTTAATGCCAAGGAATCAATCTATCAAAGATTCAAATATTTAAAACGAAATAATTATTTCGTTTATTTCGGTTATTTAATGTTCATTTCTATTAACGGGGATTAATTTTAAGTTCAACTATTTTTGCTAATTTTTAGAACTAGAATGATGAAGATTAAATTAGACAGATTAAAATTCAATTTATATTGATAAAAATGGATACATCTAAAAAAAAATATTTAATAGCCATTTCTATTAACATAGATTAATTATATAATCTCAATTTAATTTCATATCTCTTTCCATTTCTCAAAATTAGAAATAAATAAAAAGAATAGAAATTACAATTCAATCTACATTGATAGAAACAGATGTCGTTCCGAAAAAATTATTTAACGTTTATTTCTATTAATAATGTAATCAATTTAACTCGGTTTAATTTAACACTTTTTTTCTTAAAACTAGAATAAGATGAAGAATAAATTAAACAGAAATTAAAATTTAATTTACATTGACAAAAACAGACACAAATTATTCGAGAAAAATTATTTAAATGTCCATTTCCATTAAAAAACAAACATTAATTTTAATCTCTCTTCATCACTTAGTATCTTTTTCTACTTTTCAGAACTAGGAAAAAAACAAAGAGTTAGATGAAGATTAATATTCAATCCATATTAACAGAAACGGATACAAATCATTTCAGAAAAAAAATCATTTCAATAATTTTGCGATCGGCAAAATGTCACTGAGTATTACTCTTTCGATCCAAAGATATCAGATACGTTTCGTTCGACGTGACAGATCAGTATCATTCACAACGGGATCGTCGAAAGACGTCCATCGGTGTATCAAAAGAAAACACGGAAAGTCGCGATCGCGCGCTGGCACTGTTCTTCCTCTTTGTGAGGAGAATATGGAAAAGAAGAGAGATCCTAATTCCCAAGAAGTGTCCTGATCAAGAATAGTCGGAAAAACGTCTACGATCCACAGCTTGCCACAGCTCCTGTCAGCTCCGCTCGCGGCTTACAGCTCGCATCGCCGTCGAGTCGGTACATGATTGCGGCCATGATTCAATGATTGCGCACAACGGCGCCACGGAAACGAGCGGTCCTAAGCGAAGGCTCGGTCGCTCGGTCGACAGGCGGCGTGGACGTAGCCGCGGCGTTCCTGTCCCCCGCAACTCGTAACATCCAATCGCGCACGCCCCACCGGGTCATGTGATCGGCTGAGCCAATCGGCAGGGCGGTCTAGAGTCACGGCCATTGTCGCCGAGTCAGAAGACGGGCATATTCTGACAAGCGTAGAAAAACTCGTCAACAGCAGCCGCCATTTTACGTTAGCTAACGTTAGCCGATGCTCGTGCGGTAACGGAGGATCTCGCGATCGGTTTTTCCGAGCGAATTTCTGTGGCGACCGCGGCGGCCGCGTACGTGCCGATACCCGCGATCGCGTCCGCTTGCTCGCGTCCGCGATATCGCGCGCGAGTGCATGGGGATAAACGCTCATTTCCCGCTGATCGTTCGCGCGCCCCGTGTGTCGCAGTGTGTCCGAGGCCAAGAGAGAGAGAAGAGGAGAGGAAGATGGTACCAGAGGGCCTCGGGAGCGACATCGTCGCCGTGAGCTAGCGCCGTGCGCGCAGCCAGTCGTTTGGCAAGTCGTCGTACGGTCAGCACGTACGATCGCGTTGGATATACGATTGTTATATTTTACGAGAGAAGATAGACAAGTGCCGAAGGGTGATCGAGAGAGTTAAGGAGAGCGCGAAAGAGAGAGAGAGAGAGAAAGAGAGAGACAGACAGGCGCGCACACACACACAGACGCACGTACACACATACACAGACGCACGTACACACACACACATCACACACACACACACACACACACACACACACCATATACACGCACACGCATATAGTGAGTTAAGAGTTGAGAGCGAGCGCGAGAGTGAGAGCGCGAGTAGAGCGGGAGAGCCGCGAGAGATTATTCGGCGGTGCGTCGGAGTCGCGAGAACTTAGCAGCGAGTCGAGGTGAATCGAATCGTGACGAGACGAGCCGCCGCGATCTAGTCGTCGAGACGAGTCCGCGCGTCGCGCGCTCATCATCCGTCTCTCGGCGTTCTTCGGAGTGACGGAGTCGCGATTCGCCGTCGTCGCCGCCACCGTCGACATCATCGTCGTCGTCGTCGTCGTCTCGTCGTCACCGCCGCTGCCATCGTCGT
>Ga0157364_1008939_pt1 | contig 10384 bp, 3 predicted proteins | sample AttsexASBM2_FD_111476 | JGI IMG/M metagenome (GOLD analysis project Ga0157364, IMG submission 111476) | Fungus gardens microbial communities from leaf cutter ant in Ribeirão Preto, State of São Paulo, Brazil - Atta sexdens ASBM2 | ecosystem: Host-associated > Fungi > Mycelium > Unclassified ... | reverse complement strand
TATATATATATATACATACAGTTATTACACATACAAAATGCAATATATATTTTTATTCAATATTATGTGTTGAAATTGATAAAGTACAGAGATACATATGTATTCATCATGATATATTATATAATATAATAATATAATATAATTATCATTTATTTTTTGGAGCAATAATGAAATATCATATTTACACTTACAATATAAAAATTGCTATAAAGAAGTAACTATATGATTTAATGTATTAATAAAATTTTATTTTATTAATTATATTAATTATAACTAATTAAAATATAGTGCAGATTAGAATTTATTTTTCAAAGAATAAGATTTGGCCTGATAATGTTTAGAACATAATTACATATTGCACATCGCCAAATAAATACATTTTTAATCTTATTTTTTAATTGAATAAAAGAAAAAAATTCAAACAATAAAATATATTTCATAACTAGACTTCTATGTGGAATTTTCGTAAATGCCTTAAGTATTTATTTGGAGTAAATATACAAATTTTACTATATCTTACCTATATGATTAGATTCCTGTATCTCAGTTGTTTTTTTGTTTTTTCGTCCCATACTGAAAACGGATTATGTTCTCAACAGTCAAATGAATGTTACAAAATACAATTGAATTTGAACTTTTTTCAGAAGGCACCAATTTTTTTAAGGATTTGTTTCGATTTATAATAACCAATGTGTTCGATTTATGATAACTAATAGTTAATAACTTTTCTAACAAAGACGAGATATATATAAGAAATTTGAATCATATTAGTTTACTATGAAATTTATATGCAATATAGTACAACACGATATCTATATTAATGTCTTCGTGTTTTCAGAACGAATGTTAAATGTAAACTACTTTAAATTGGCAGACTCGTAACAAATCATTGTCATACTAAAAGCCTTTGTATACATTTCTTATATTGTGTATTATTACCATTTGACTTTCTTAGTTTAGATCAAAAGATTCTACATTGTATATGAATAGCTGCGTTCAGCAGAATAAACTAATCAGTTAGCGCTTAATGATTCTTTAATATGATTGGTTCTATACTTAGATCCAACGAAGAACTAAAGACAAAAACCAATCATATTAAAGAATCACTAAGCGCTGATTAATTTTCTTTGCTGAACGCAGCCAATATGTTTTTATAATCGATATGGTCATAAAATAAAATCGCTTGGAAAATAATTGCAATCACATTGAATAAATTAAACCAATGGAGTATATTTAGACTATTTCTTATAGTCTAAATATTAATTATATTATTAATTATTTTATGTTTCCACAATTGATTGCCAGTTCAAACAATTTTTAGTTTTAGTGTGCGTTGCACACGTTATAGAGTCTCTGTACTGATAGTAAATTTTGCAACACTGCCATAGGAAGTGTCTATTTTAATATTATATTGATAATTTTTTTACAATAAATAAAATTATTTAGACATTTTCTAAGACTTGCACCCGTTGTACAAAACATCCGGCTGCCAGCCTTTTCTTCTCACATGTACGCTAGAAAAAGCAAGCAATTTTTCCCAACCCTTGCAAAGTAAAAATAAATGATTTTTACTGCAATATCCTTACAGGATAAACAATGTAAAATTTGAAATGACTTAACTTAATTCAATTTTCATTTCTTCCAATTGACACACAATACTTGCATATTTTTATATTGATAATTGATACAAATCAAGCATTAACTTACATGAATAACTTCGTAAGCGCTTATGAAATATTAATAATGTACACACAGCAGATTTTTTTTTTTTTATATATACTTATACCTCAAAGAGGGAGCACAATATACTAGATGGCGTATACCACATGATGGACAGAGCGGTTCATTTACACAATAGTGTAATTGTCCATTGCACACAGAAAAATATTAATCTATTGATAAAAAAAGATTCAATTTATTTTCTTTCTTTTAAGTAACGGTTATCTTTAACAAAGGATATTTTCTTGATAATAATTTTAAAATATTACAATACACTTATTATAAAATTTTAGAAAAACTCATTATTATGTACTCAAAACAAAAATTTATTTTCTTTTAAAGAATATTATAAAATTGATCGAAGAAACGAACTTTTCATAATAAGAAAATCGAATTTGTTTTAATAAACTTGATTGAAATATTAAACTTACTAAGATTCAGAATATATTTTGAATAAATTTAATGCTTCTGATAAACTTATGATAGATTTGCGGATATATGAACTTTTAAAATACTTGAAATAAGTAATTATTACTTGCGTATTTTTCTGTGTATGCCAATCACAGCGATTTTCGCATCTCTAGAGAGTTTTGTATTTTTTTTCTAACGTTGTAATTGGCCGGCGTTCAATTGAACGTGCGCAATTGATATATGACTTCATGATGAAAAGTCTTATACACCAGAAAAAAATCTGAGAGCGATGATTATAACCACGAATCAGCTCAACCAAATTCTACAGACAACTTCCATAATCCCGCGACTCTCCACCATGCTATCATATGGATTAGACAAAGATGAATAATTATATATCTTTGTAGAATCTATCTAATAGCATAGAAGAGAATCACAAAATCATAGACTCTATCCATTGGCAATTTGATAATAGTCAAATCGTTATGACATCAATAGCCATCGTTTGACCCTATGCCTACGGCCGCTCGGTGTATTGCATTCTCTGCACACCAGCTAGAAACGGTATTGAAATTATTTACGTTTTTAAATATACAATGATTATAATATTAAGTAATATAATCACTTGTATAATAGGGAAATAATTTTTATGGTTTTATTCACTAAAATGTTACTAAAAACAATATTAGAAACTGTTGATATATAAAATATTATTACTACAATATTACAGATTAAGATTAAAGAAGTTTCTTCCAAATATCATATATAAATATTGCATTCATAGATGCATAAATATGTGTCTTAAGCAATATTTTTAATATTTTTTGTTTGGTAATTTCATACATATATGTATAATAAAAATTCCATTTGTGTTAATGTAATATAAGGCTATGACATATCCATATTTGCCAAGTCAAATCTATACGCGTAATATAAACTAATTAAAACAATTGTCATATTAGAATTATTAAACTAATGCGAAATACCTGGTAAGAAATAATTATATCTGTATATACAATAATTATTTATATAAATATATAATTATATGTAATTATATATAAAATGTCTATATATTTTTTTTATTACATAATCTTTGTCCATATTTATGGAGACAATGTTAAAAAGAATTATGAAAGATAAAATAACTTTTCCATTGTGTTTGTCTATAAAAAGTAAAATTGCTATTGCGATATATAATATTCTATGTATAAGTACATATAAAATTTCATGTATTATTATTTTATTGTATGTTCATAATTACGTATAGACAATTTTTTACAGACGATCTTATTCCTACGATCTTTATTCTTAATTTTTAGAAAAACAATAAAAAGTCTTCTTCCATGATTTTTTTATTCTTTTTCTTATTACTTTTTGTATATACAAGCAAAGAATATATAAGAGAGGGGAAACATATACCTATACGGATATATTTTATACGTAATACGGATGTCTAGGCGTCGAGTGGCTTGCCGCTCAGTGCGATTGACTCGCGATCTGTAGATCCAGATTCAATCCCACTTACACCCACATACACAATTTTTCGCGTTAAAGAACCGAAAATAACTCCATCTGCGGTCATCTTAGTGGCATCTGTAAAGCCAAAGAAAAGCTTTACAGATATAATGTTTATGTACACACTGCTGAGAGACCAGCCTTAAACACAGACTGAAAAAGATTGGAAAATTTTCCAGTCCATATTTAAGGGGTGATTCTTCATAGTTTGTAAATAAACATTACATTTGTAAAGCTTTTTCTTTTGTAATTCGATTTGGAATTATGAATAAAAAAGTATAGTTTGTTTTTTCTAATTAAATATACTGGGTTAAATATTTTTTTTTATTTGATGTAATAGAGAAAATGTTATATAAATTATGGTAATATGAAAAACGCATTATTAAATAATACATTATGTAGATCAAATTTATAAAATAAGTTTCAAATGTATAATTTTCTTTATTTTTAAATGTCATGTTATAGTTATTGTTTAAATAAATTAATAAAATCTTACAGAAGTTAATTAAATATGTATAAATTTTACTTACTTTGTATCAATTACAAATGTATATATTTGGACGACTTAAAATAGTCTTTTTAATAATCTTTTTATGTATAAAAAAATATTATTGTTTTTAAAGATATGCTGTATAATGATTTATAAATACAAAAAAGGTACAATGTATATTTTTGATGATCAACATTATATGTTGAAACTGACGAAATACGTATATATATATATATATATATATATATATATTTATATTTATAACGACATATAATATATAATATAATTACTTATTTTTTTGAAGCGTAATGAAATATCCCATTTACATTTATAATAAGAAGCGCTTTTAAAAAATGACAATATGACTTAATGTGTTATGAGCATTAATTAATTAAAATACACATTGCACATAAGTGAGAATTTATTTTTGCAATTTAAATAATATGATTTGATATCATAATATTTAAAACATAATTATATATTATACACGCACACGCGTGCGCATACACTATTACAGAATGCAATTGAATTTTATAACATTTATTTAACTTTAGCGTTGAAGAATATAATTCGTCTTCATGGAACGAAAAAGCGAGAAAACAATTCAGATTTGAATTCAACTCAATTTGAATTCTATGTAGAAGACATCATTTTCTAAAGATTTTATTTTGTCAAATGTTTTATCAAATTCATAAAATGTTTCTTTTGTAATAAAATTATTAATATTTTTTTATAAATATATAGTGGTTATAATATAAAATAACATAGTCATCTGTATAATAGGGAAACTTTTTTTACGATTTTTTATTCTCTTTAAAATGTTTCTAAAATAAAACAATATTAGAAACTATTTTTGATACATCAAATTTTGATACATAAAATAATATTACTACAGTATTATTGATTAAGATTAAGACATTAAATTATAGATTAAGGAAATTTTTTCCAAATGTCACACATAAATATTGCATTTCTTCAAAGGCATGAATATATGTATTAAGTAATACTTAATATTTTTGTTTGGTTGTTTCATACATATATGTATAATAAAGATTTCATTTGTGCTAATATAATGTAAGATGTGATAGATACATATATTTGCCAAGTCCAATTTACATGAATAATATAACTAATTAAAATAACTGTTATATAGGATTATTAAATTATTGTGGAATATTTGATAAGAAATAAATATATATAATTATATATAAAAATAAATGATTATTTTTAAGATATACTCATATATATATATATGTTTTCTTTTTCTTTATAATCTCTGCTCTTATATGTGGAAAAAATATTAAGAACAATAACAGTAAAATAACTTTTTCATTGTGCATATTTATAAAAATAAAATTATTATTACATGATAATAAAATAATTATTATCATGTATAATATTCTACGTATAAATACATATAAAAATTTATACACTATCCTGGCGGAAAAATTTTTACGAAAAACTACATAGATTGAGACAAGACTTAACTCTTACAAATCTTACAGATCTTAATTTTTTGTAGATATTTTCGTAGATAATTCGTAGTGGGACGTGAAGTAGCATTGTTTGTTTGAAAAACTAAAAAAATCTTCCTCAATCTTCCCTCAAACAACGCCACTCTACATATATATCCTACTATATCTACGAAAAATTAAGAATTTCTAAGATCTTGTCCCAATCTATGTAGTTTTTCTGTACTTTTTTGTAAAATTTTTTTTCCGCCTTATTATAGATATATCCATAGTTACATTTTTAGGCAATTTTTTATAGACAATTTTATTCACATAAACTTTATTCTTAGAATTTTTAGAAAAACAACAAAAGTTATTCTTCTAGTGATTTTTGATCCTTTTTAAAATTATTTTTTGCACGAATAGAGAATATATAAGAAAGGAGGAACACATATATCTATGCGGCTATATTTTATATATAATTATACGTACACGTTTATACTTGATTATATAAACGTTTTTTACGTTAATCTTATATCAAAAATTTAATTTATAATTAAAATTTAATTCAATTTTCTATGGATATTGCAATCAATCACCATTATATTTAATGTAGAATGCATTTTCTTCGGATAATTCTTGTTTATTAATATCATAAAGTATCTCAGGACTAATTTGTATTTTTTCTAAGAATTTTGTGGTGCATCGAAAGTCATCTATGTGTAGTTTGATGAATCTTTTTACATAATTCGCTAAATATGATGCATTGTTACTAATTGCAATATCTAAAAATGTTATGGCATTCTCTTTTGTTATGAATTCTATTAAATGTGTTTCACATTTTACTTTAAGCCCATTTACATCAAATCTTTGAGCTCCTGCAAGAAGAGCAAACAAAAATTTTGTTTTTATCGTATCATCAAGTATATCAAAATCTATTTCCAAGACACCATTGTTTTTTATATAATGTATTATAATTTGGAAAATATTGAATGTTATATCATTAATTTCTATTTCTTTTTCTACTTTCCCTTCAACATCCCCATTACATTTGTTTAACATTTCATTAAAGACAGAGCTGGCCGCACATGCTAATGATTTATTTATATCAAGACGATTTCCTTCTACTAAAAATGTAACGATTGAATCGGATTCATCAGAAACAAAATCATTCGTAGCTGCTGTTAATTGATGTGTATCTATTACGTTTTCATATATATTAACATGTATTATATTTTTGTATGACTCAAACATAAAGTGTACCGAAAGTGTGTTATTAGGTAAATATTTTGTCTCGTCTAGTCGAAGAGTTTGGAGACATATTTCGTATAACGGATCAGTATTAAAATAAAATCTTTTCCATTCTGTGCATAAAACTGCTCCCTCAGTACTTTGGATATAAATATTATATCTGTGAATACTTATCTGTTCTTTAGGATTAGGTACAGTATTACGAATAAAAAAGTATAGTTTATTGTCTTCTCTATCAATGCACATATCAATCTTGTAGGATTCTTCTTTAATATTACTAGATGTCAAAGTATCCATAAAGTTGCATATATTCCAAAAATTTGTAATACTCCATACAAAATTAATCATTTTTATCCAGCACTTTGTTCGACTATGATGAAGTATGTGCTTCGTCAATAATCCATTCTTATTTTTTGTGGATTCTGTAATGCCCTGTAATCTCATTGAGTCTGTAAACAATTGATACTTTTAATAATTATTTTTATAAATGATTGAAAAATTTTTAAATTTTTTTATTAACATTAAAACCCATGCACATAGTACAATGATTATTTATTATAAAGATGAAAATTTATTATAAAGATGCTATCCAAATTGTAAATAAAAAAATATCACTTAATATATTTAATATATTTATTATCTGTATTTAATCTTTATAAAAATTGGCAGTTTATTATTGATTAACAGTATTATGAAAAAAATATTTTATATTCAATTTTATGAATACTATATAGTGGATTAAATTTTTAATTTTTCTTTTTTTTTGTAATATAGAAAGTATATGAATTATGATAATATATATAAAAAATGCAGTATTAAATAGTACGTTAAATAAAATTTATTATATAGATTTCACATTTATAATTTTCTTTGATTCTATGTTATATCTTAGTTGTCATTTTTAAATAAATTCCTTAGATCTTAGAAAAGTTAATAAATAATATGTAATATAATATATAATCTTTACTCACTTTACATAAAAATAAATTATAAATACATATATTTGGTCGATTTAAAATTGTCTTTCTTGTTATATGTATAGAAAAATATTGTTTTTAAAAACTTCAGTAATTTATATATTCAAAAAATATGCATATTTTTATGATCTATATTATATGTTAAAATTGATAAAATATTTAGATATATTTATAACAATATATATAACATATCACTTATTTTTTACAATGAAATATCATACTTACATTTACAATAACAATCGCTTTAATAAAAATAATAATGATTTAATGTATTTCAAATAAACTTAATTAATTAAAAAATTATATATTGCAGATAAATTAGTATTTATTTTTACAAAGAATGTGTGTATGATTTGATACGATAATATTTAAAACATAATTACATATTACGCAATACCAAGTAAACACATTTAGTCTTATTTTTCAATTCATTAGAAGAAGAAAAAAATTGGAAAAGAAACGAAGAAATATTTTATAACAAGATTTCCGAATTTTTTCGCGCGTGACTTAAGCATTTATATTTATATGTATACGTATTTGGAATAAATATGTAAATTTTATTATATTTACCTGTCTGATTGCATTCTTGTGTCCAAATTTTCTTGTTTTTTCCCATCATTACAAGAATTATATCCTCAAATAGTCATTAAATGAAGGTTACTGCGTACAGAATATTGTTGATTGTATTTGAATTCTTTTTGGAAGGCAGTTTTATAAAATTTCGTTTGCTATTGGATTATAACAAATATTTAATAATTCTGAAGAAGATATATATATATATATATATATACATATACACACAAAATTTGAATCAAATTGGTTCACGGTAAGATTTATGTGCAATACCTGAATGATATTTTCGTCTTTTCAAAACGACTGGCAGATACAAATTACTTCAAATCGACAATTTCACCGACAGGCAGACCGTCGTACCTAAAACCTTTGTATACATTTCTTATATTGTATACTACTACCGTTCGACTTTCTTAGCGTAAGTTAAGTTCATATTCTATAATATTTATATGTGTATGTAGTCGTAATCGAGATCGTGATTATAAAACGAAATATCATTTAAAATGTAGACAAACCAATCATTCGAAAAGTTTTCTCGTCATAAATAGTATAAGACTACAGAAGGAAATCGCTTTTTGGTATCACAAGAGCTGGCTTCTATAAAACTTTTCCATCTCGCGAAACATTCTCTCTTTCGCTTGACTAACACTATCCTTAATAGACACGCGATTGAAATTATTCGTTGGTGCTAGTCGGTATGTGTGTACAAAAGGCGAACAGTGCAGAGTCAACTCTCACGCGGTTACTCTCGCTGGAAAAATCGAAGATCAAAGCCTTCGGAAATTACATTGGTTGGACGACGAGGTCGCCAGTGACGAGAACGCCTCTCTGATACGTTCGCGTTCACTCGCGTACCGCCACCGAACGCGTATTCCCTGGCTTTTATTTCAAAGACATTTCATTGCCGTTTTACTGTCATCCTATTTCAAATTTCCTGGAGCAAGTTGCGTGGGGTTGATACCAAGTTGATCCTCGTGAGCGAACGTCGTCCTCGCGGAGAGCTTTATATCCCGGTGATAAAAATCCGAAATAATTTAGCTCGGTAAATCGTTCCGAAACTTCGAAACGCTGATGACGCAAAAACAACGAAAATGTTAACGAAGTTATATATTAAATCTTTCTTAAACGTTTCTTGCAATTACCTAGAAGATAAGAATTAAACGTTTGCATTTAAATCAGGTTTCCTAATTTTGCGCAGAGCATACGAAAACAGATCCAATGTCTTTTTCTGCTTTTATCGATATTTAAGTTTGTAATAGTTAAAAATATTATTTTATTATACGGTCCAAATTTAGATAACAATAAGATATTTATATAATTTAGCCTCTTATCGGTTATGTAATGCAAGAAGCGTGCTCTTAAATTAAAAATAATTAGTACAGCGTATATATTTAAAAAGATATCTCGCAGAATTAATTTGCAGAAAACTTATTTTTCGTGATACGTCAACTACGCGGTGGTAAAATATCGCAGTGCGGAAATTCATTTATTAGATCCCGAATACAGCTTCGCGAAAGGAAAAATACGCGAGACATTCATTTCTCGAAGATAGTCGACGGACTCTTCTCTTCGAATACATCGCAGTACACGAGTCGAAGTATTGCGCGTTATCTAAATTTATTTATTAAGCGCTATTATAATTCTTACAATTGCTTATCGCTCGACCTCCCGTTGCCGTGGTGGAAAGCATAACTCAGACTATCTTGCTTCTCCGCGCGCGCTACGGCAATGTTTTCCCTCCGCTAGACCTTTAACGTTAAATGGAATTCTGTCGGTATGCCATAAGGCGGACTACCGGGATGAGCTTTATCGTGCCGTACGAGTTATAATACGAGCTTGGCGTGATGAATCATCGCAATCGTTGCCTCGTTTCCAGAATATATACACACACACACACACACACACACACACACACACACACACACACACACACACACACACACACACACACACATCTCGTTTGCGCTTTGCCACTCCTTGCAAAACTACACAGGTAC